>Ga0075436_100000164_pt1 | contig 41410 bp, 24 predicted proteins | sample RhiMethybrSRZTD5_FD_75303 | JGI IMG/M metagenome (GOLD analysis project Ga0075436, IMG submission 75303) | Populus rhizosphere microbial communities from Tennessee, USA - Rhizosphere MetaG P. TD hybrid SRZTD5 | ecosystem: Host-associated > Plants > Roots > Rhizosphere > Soil | place: USA...
CAAGCGGGCCTCGTCCACGACGACTCCCGGCGGGGTTGGCGGCTTCGGGATCGGCTGATTTCCTGTCGTGCAGCCGGCGATGGCGAGGAGGCAGAAAAGGGACCACAGGCTCAACCAATTCGGACGGCGCATTCGTGACGCTCCTTCCTTGGCGCGGTCGAAGCCGCGGCCCTTCGCATACCTGCTGATTGGTACTATTGTAGATCCTCCGATCCCCAAGCACAAGAGGTGCAAGAAGTATGGAAGCGCAGAAATAAGCGCCTATTGCTACCCTTCGATAGGTGTGCTGCCTGACGATTTACGAGGGTTCGGATTTCAAGATGACGCCTTCCACGCTGAGCACGACGAACGTGAGGTCGTCCTCGAAGCCGCTGTGGCGGCCTGTCCAGCGGGTGATCTCGGCCAGGAGGGCGGTGGCCAGGGGGTCGGCGGCGAGGTCGGCGTGCGCTGCCAGGAAGGCGTGGAGGCGTTCGTCTCCGAAAGGCACGCCGTTGCGGTCGCGGGCCTCGGGAGTGCCGTCGGTGAAGAGCAGGACTCGGTCCCCGAGCTCCAGGGGGACTATGCCTTCCTGGTACTCGGCGCGGGCCAGGCGGCCGAGGACCTGGCCGTCCTGACGCAGCTCTTCGACGCGCCTGGTCGCCGCCCGCCAGAGGAGCGGCGGCGGATGGCCGGCGCTGGCGTAGACCAGGCGGCCGGCCTCCAGGTCGGCGAACAGGCAGGCGGCGGTGATGAAGTGCCTCTTCAGCTTGCCGTGAAAGATGCGGCTCATCCCGGCGAGCACTCGCGCCGGGCTTGCCGCGTTGTCCTGCTGCGCTCCCACCGCCACCTTGACCATCGACGCGATCAGGGCGGCGGGGATGCCGTGCCCCGAGACGTCCGCGATCATGAGGCCGAGGTGCTGGCGGTCCACCGGCAGGAAGTCGTAGTAGTCGCCTGCCACCTCCGCTGCCGGAACATAGCGCACGGCGAGGTCGAGCCCGGGCAGGCGAGGGACTTCGGCGGGCAGGTTCGCAGCCTGGATGGTGCGCGCCGTCTCCAGCTCCTGGCGGATCGCGTGCAGCCGCCGTTGCGCCCCAAGGGTATGACGGGCGGCCACAGTCCCCAGCGCGGCGAGGAAGAGGAGGAACCCCACCCACTCCACGCGCAATCGCCAGGGAACGAGATGGAGGCCCTGCAGGTTCTCATTCAACGCGAAGGCGCCCAGCACCAGGTACCCCACTCGCAGGCCGCTCAGCTCTCGCGGGAAGGTCTTTCCGGGCCAGAAGAGAAGCGCCAGCGACAGGGCGATCCCTGCGATGATCAGGCTCTGATAGACGACCCCGAAGGCAAACGGCTTCCCCAGCCAACCCTCCACAGGAAGAGCGACCGCAGCGAAGCCGAGATGGAGCTGCCAGAACCGGCGGATCGAATGCCGCCAGCCGGGTCCGATGAGCGCCTCTAGAAAGAGGTAGAGGGGGATGGGGAGGAGATAGGAAACGACAACGTCGAAGCCGACGAGCGTCCCCTGGGGCAGATCGAGCAACAGCCGCGCCAGCGGATTGTCGGTGGTCAGCCGGACGCCGTATCCGAACGTGAACAGGGCAAACCAGAGAGGCGCCCGCTCGCGGTCGCGCCAGAGGGCCAGGGCGAGGCCGGCGGCGACCAGCCCGGTCCCGGTCAGGAAGACGCCCACCGCGGCCGGCAGCGCTGCCGAGCGCAGCTCCGCGACGACCTGCGGAGAAACCGGGGAGGCCGCGAGGAGGGCTAATGGGAGGACGGCGAGCCCCCCTGGCGCAACCGGAAGCGCTGGAGCTTGCCGGTCTCCGTGCGCGGCAGGCTGGCGACGAACTCCACGTGGCGCGGGTATTTGTAGGGCGCGATCTGCGCCTTGACGAAGTCTTGGAGCTCTCTGGCGGTCTCGGCGCTCGGCTCGGCTCCTTCATTCAGGATCACGAACGCCTTGACGACGTGGCCGCGCTCGTCGTCCGCGATCCCCACCACGCCGCACTCCTTCACTTTGGGATGGTCGAGCAACACGCTCTCGACCTCCGGCGCGGCGATTTTGTTGCCCGCCGAGACGATGAGGTCGTCGGTGCGCGCCTGGTACCAGAAGTAGCCGTTCTCGTCCATGCGGTAGGCGTCGCCGGTGAGGTTCCAGCCGTCCTGCACATAGCCGCGCTGGCGCTCGGGATCGGCGAGGTAGCGGCAGCCGGTCGGACCGCGGACGGCGAGCCGGCCGATCTCCCCGAACGGCACCTCGGCGCCCTCTTGGTCCACCACCTTCGCCTGATAGCCGGGCACGACCCGGCCGGTGGAGCCCGGGCGGATGTCGTCCTCGGCGGAGCTGATGAACTGGTGCAGCATCTCGGTGGAGCCGATGCCGTCGATGATGCGCAGGCCGGTCGCCTTGCGGAACGCCTCGAAAGTGGGCGCTGGCAGCGTCTCGCCGGCCGATACGCAGCGGCGCAGGCTTCCGAGGTCGTAGCTCGCGGCGAGCCCGCACATGGCGCGGTAGGCGGTCGGCACCGAGAAGCAGATCGTCGCGCGGTGGTCCTGGATCCCCTGGAGGAGGTGCGGCGGGGTGGTCTGCTCGAGCAGCAGCGACGCGGCGCCGAAGCGCAGGGGGAAGAGCAGCAGCGCGCCGAGGCCGTACGCGAAGGCGAGCGATGGCGAGCCGCTGAAGACGTCGTCCGCCGTCGGCCGCAACACGTAACGCGGAAAGCAGTCGGTCACCGCCAGGACGTCGCGGTGGAAATGCAGCGTGCCCTTGGCCTGGCCGGTGGTGCCCGAGGTGAAGAGGATCGCCGCCACGTCGTCGGCGGCGGTGTCGCAGGGCGTGAAACCGGCCGGCTTGCCGCGCATCAGCGCCTCCAGCGAGCCCTCTGGTGCGTCTCCGTCTCCGCCTTGGAAGCGCACCACCCGCGCTCCCTCGCGGGGCGACCCGTCGGCCGTCGAGCGCATCGCCTCCTCGCACTCCGCGGCGAGCCGGCCGTCGGTCAAGGCGAGGCGGATGCGGGCCTTGTCGGCGATGTAGACGAGCTCGCGCCGGCGCAGCATCGGCATCGTGCAGACGACCACCCCGCCCGCCTTGGCCACCGCCAGCCAGCACGCCGCGAGGAGCGGCGTATTGAAGGAGCGCAGCAGCACCCGGTTGCCCGGCACGAGGCCGAGGTCTTCCACCAGGACGCGGGCGATGCGGTCGACCGCCGCGGCAAGCTCCGCGTAGCTCCAGCGGAGACCGGGAGCGAGGATCGCCGTCCGCTCGCCGTCGCCCGCGGCGATCCGGGCGTCCAAGAGCGCGGCCGTGCAGTTGAGGCGCGGCGGATAGGAGAGCTCCGGCACGCCGTCGTAGAGCAGGCGAGGCCACAGCTCCGGGGGCGGCAAGGAGTCGCGGCAGAAGGTGTCGGTGTGGCCGGTGGGCTCGAGGCGTGGCAGGTCCGTCATGAGATGGCGCAACGCTAGCCCCACCGGGGCCGGCGGGTCAACGTCGGCGCAGCCGGGCGCTACATGACCCGCGAGCGGAGACGCCTGACCGGCCGGTCAGGCGTTGCAATCCGCCCCCATCCTACCCCCGATGATCTCGCTGGCACGGCGGTTGCTGTGTTTACTCAAGGTCGTCCAGTAGTGAAACCGGCCGAACTGGCCATGTCATCGGAGGTGGTTGGAGATGGACATCCTGACCTGGATCATCGTCGGCCTGGTCGCCGGCGTCCTGGCGTCGCTCGTCGTCGGAGGCTACGGGCTCCTCGCCGACATCATCATCGGCATCATCGGCGCCTTCGTGGGCAGTTGGATCTTCCGCCAGATGCACTGGCACACGCCGTTCTCGGGGCTGGCCGGCGTCATCTTCGTCGCCTTCATCGGCTCGCTCGTGCTCCTCATCATCCTGCGGATCATCCGCCGGGCGCGGTAGGCCGCAGGCACGGAGGGCAAGCGAATGGGGTGGATGGCCGCGGCGCTCGTGGCTGTCTTGGCATTGGTGGCGTGCTCGGAGGACAACAAGCCGGCGGTCGGACCCCGCGCATCATCGGACTCCATCCCCGCCGACGAACATGCCGCCGCCGGTCCGTTGGTCGGCGATCCGACGCTCGTCGCCGCCGAGCGGACGTGTGTCACCGACGAGACCAACGCGCCGTGGTTCCAGACCATCGCTGCGTTCGAGGTCCACGACTCGAACCGCACACACCTTTACGACTGCGCGCACTTCCTCGGCGCGTCGACGAACGCGAACCAGGTCTTCGCGTACAGCTCCGAGCAGGACTACATCACACCGTACAACATCGTCGACCGAGGTCCGAACGAGCTCTACATCTACGGAGGAGGCTACGGCGACAACCCGGCGGCATCCGGATCGTTCGTCTCCAGGGTCGAGCCGTCAACCTTCAACGAGGTGTGGCGCCGCGTCCTGATCAACACCCATGCGACGAACGAGTGGAACTACCCGGGCGTCCTCAACGTGCTCGCCGACGGCACCCTCGTCGTGATCTACGGGTACCACATCGCCAAGATCGACCCTGCGACCGGTGACGTGCTGGCCCGGACGACGCTCCCGACCGGATCATCGGCACCCGGGGACACGGCGTACAACGGCTACGACGCGCTGCCCGACGGAACGATCGTCGCCAAGACCGTGAACCGGCAACCCGGCTGCACCGAGCAGGGATTCTCGGCCTTCCTGAATTGCCCCGATCCCACGTCGGTACCGCCGTCGGTGCTGGTCGCGATCGATCCGACCACGCTGGCGGTCACGGCGCAGACGACCCTGCCCGAGATGATGGGCGGCCGCATCACCACGGCGACGTTCAACGGCTCCAACGAGATCTATCTGCCCGGCGCCACAAAGCTCTACCGCTACTCGTACGCCAACGGCTCGTTCACGGCCGATCCCGCATGGGGACCGGTGCCGTACCTGATGGAGGGCCAGACGGCAGGATCGGCCGTGGCTGTCATCGGCGACTACGTCGTCACCATGACCAACGGCGGCGGCCCGACCTCGACGCCGATGAGCGTTGTCGCCGTCTCACAGGCTGATTCCTTGCAGGTCGCGAACCTCCAACCGTTCGCCAGCGCCGGCGCGAAGAACAGCTTCATCCCGTCGATGGTGTCGGTCGATCCGGAGAACGACCGCGTGTACGTCATGGACGCCGGCGCCGGGAAGCTCGCCGGCGTCGACTTGAAGAACGGCCAGCTGTCGGTCGCATGGTCCCAGGATCAGACGACGCTGAGCTTCACCACGCTCGTCGGTCCCAAGGACCGGCGCGTGCTCGTCGGGACAGACATTCCGGTGAAGTTCTTCAACGGGCTCAAGGACTACACGACCGAGCAGGTCGTCTGGCGCGACGCCGCGTCGGGCAACGAGCTGGCGCGATCGAGTCAGCTTCCGAAGATGACCCAGGGGATCCTGGTGACCCCTGGTTACGCGGGGTTGCAGTACTTCCTCACTGCCGACGGCCACATCATCGGCCTGCAGGTCGTGCCCCAGCTAAGGTTGCGCGCGCGGCTGGGCGAGGATGACGGTGCAGTACGAGCGCGATCGCGTCAGCCGGGGATGCCTGAGGAGGATGTCCTCGACGTCGAGCAGGAAGGCGACGGATTCTTCGAACTCGGCCGGGTCGGACCCCTGGCTCGGCCGCCGGAGATTCCCATAGATGATGGACAGCAGGTTGCCGCCGTAATTGCGGCGTTCGATCGTCTCGAACTGGCCATCGACGGCGCGCTCGATCTGCGAGGAGCGGATGGCCTCCGTCGGGTCGTAGTGGTTGATCGGGGCGCGGATGCGGCCGACGCGGCGGACGCTCTTGGGCAAGAGGTAATAGAGGACGTTGTGCAGCAGGAGGTCGCGGAGCCGCCATTCGTCGCGCGACCGGCCGACGTATTCGTCGAGGAAGAGGAAGCCGTCCGGACACAGGCTCCGGCGCGCCAGCCGCATCAGCTCATCGAGATGGTCGAGATGATGGAGCGAGCCGTGGAAGAAGATCGCCGCCAGATCCGAGGCGTCGCGGAGCCATTCGTGGGCGTCGCGGCATTCATAGGTGATCTGTGACGTATAGCCGGCCTCTCGCGCCAGCTCGAGGGCCTTCTGGAGGCACGGCTCGCTGACGTCGATCCCGGTCACCTCGCTGACGATTCCCTGGCGGATCAGGTCGCGTTCCAGGTTGCCTACCCCGCAGCCGATGCTCACGCTGCGTCCCAAGGGCAGCAGCGGCTGCAGGCGGTTCTTCAGCCAGGTGGTCGTCCAGGTGCCCGGCTCGCCGGAAACGCGGATGTTGATGCGCTCCCGCACGCGGGGATGGCTCATCCACATGTCGTCGAGGACGGTGTGGTGCTCGAGGGAATCCCAATAGCTCATGGCTTCGTTTCTTTTCACCCCCGCCGCGCGAGCTCTTTGAGCTCACGGCTCTGCGGATAGCGGCCGATCGCGAAGCGCAGCAGCGCCGTGGCGCCGGCCGGGTCTTTGAGCAGGCGCAGGGTCTTCACGGCTTCGACGTAGGCGACGGGGCTGGGGTTGGCCTCCACCATGCGCTGGAGGATCGGCGGGATCTCGGCGCCGCGGCCGGTCAGGGCGTAGAGGATAGCGAGGCTCGAATAGGAACGGACGTTGTCGGGGAAGAGCTCGATCTCTTTGCGGAACGAGGCCTCGGCGCCGGCGGCGTCGCCCAGGTCGGCCTGGGTCTTGCCGCGCACCAGGTTGAGACCGCGCAGGAGGTCGGGATCCTTGGCCTCGCGCTGGTCGTACGCCTGCTCGGCCTGGCGGAGCGTCGCGAGCGCGCCGTTGTAGTCCCCGCGGGCGTGCTGGACGTCGGCCAGCGTGACCAGGGGGCCGACGCGCAGGCTCTTCTCCTCCATCGCCAGCCGGGCTTCCTTTTCGGCGTCGTCGAGCTTGCCCTTCGCGAGAGCGATCTGCGCCAGGAGGCCGTGGGCGAAGGAGGCGTTGGTGGTGAGGGCCATGCGGGCGTGGGTGGCCGCCTCGTCCAACTGGCCCATGTCGAAGTAGAGGGAAGCCGCCTCGACGGCGATGTGCGGCGAGCCGTGCGAGATGCGGAGGGCGGTGCGGTAGGCCTCCAGGGCGTCGTCTTTCTGACCCAGCTTCTGCAGCGCGGCGGCGAGGAACTCCCAGGCGTCCACCATCTGCGGATTGGTGGCCAGGACTCGGCGGTAGGCCTCCACGGCCTCTTTGTATTCGTGCCGCGAGGTGTGCTCGAAACCTACTTTGAGGTCGGCGAGGGCGCCGATCCGGCTCCGCGGGTCGGGCAGCGGTCCGCTGGTGGCGCCGGCGCCGGAGGCGACGTAGCCGAGAGACATCATGGCCTTCCGCGTCTCTTCGTCGACGGCGGTCGGCGCGGCCAACCGGCGGTCGTAGCCCTGCATCTCCTTGCGCAGGTCGGCGTAGACGCGGCGCTCGGCGGCCAGGAGGTTTCGGGTCTCCGCGGGATCGCTGCCCATGTCATACAGCTCGGAAGAGGGCCCTTCGATGTAGTGCCAGCGCGCGTCGGCGAGCGAGGCGAGATCGCTCCAGCCGAAGTGCAGGCGGGGATAGAAGGTCTCGGAATAGATGCGCCGCGTGGGCTGCGCCACGGCGCCGTCGAGGGCGGCGACGAGAGAGCCGACCCCGAGGAGCTTCGGGCGCGGCAGGCCGACCAGCTCGAGGATCGAAGGCGCGACGTCGGTGAGGCCCACGGGCGCCTGCGCGGTGGCGCCGGCGCGCTGTGACCGCGGCAGCTTGAGGAGCAGCGGCACGTGGATGGCCTCGCGGTAGAGCAGCACGCCGTGCTCGTCCTCGCCGTGATCGCCCAAGCCCTCGCCGTGGTCGGAGAGCAGGACGACGAGCGAGCGGTCGTAGGCGCCCAGACTCTTCAGCTCGGCGATCAGCTTGCCGACGATCTGGTCGGCGGCGGCGATCTCGCCGTCGTAGGGGAGCTTGTAGCGCGAGGCGAACGGCTCGGGAGGCTGATAGGGGGTGTGCGGCTCGTAGATGTGGAAGAAGAAGAAGAACGGCTTGCCGGACGAGCCGGCGGCCTTCCGCAGCCAGGCCGCGGACAAGCGCAGGGTCTCGCCCCCTGGGCGCTGGAGGCCGCCCAGTCCGCGGTTCTGCCGGAACTCGATCGCGTCCTCGTAGAAGTCGAATCCGGTCTTGAGCCCGTTCTTCCCCAGGAGCACGTAGGCGGAGACCGCGCCGCCGGTGGCATACCCCCGTTGCTTGAGGAGCCAGGGCAGGAACGGCAGCTCGCCGCGGGTGATCTTGCCGACGTCGAGCACATAGCCCACGTTGTCGCGCACGCCGTGCACGGCGGGGAGGACGCCGGTCAAGAGCGACGTGTGGGACGGGAAGGTGAGCGGCGTCGCCGTGAAGGCATTGGCATAGAGGATCGAATCGCGGCGCAGGCTGTCCAGGGCTGGCGTGTCGACCGCCTTGTAGCCGTACATCGGCAGGTGGTCGGCGCGCAGGGTGTCGATGGAGATGAGGACGACGGGCGTGCCCTTGGGAATGTCGAGCTCGCCGTTCTTCGGAGCACAGGCGGCGAGGAGGAGGGAAAGCAAGAGGAAGAGGACGCCGCCGAAAAGCGCCCTCACCCCCGGCCCCTCTCCCATCTCCCTCCCACTCCCCCGCCGGGAGAGGGGAGACAAGAAGCGCTCTTCCTTCATTGCAGCCTCCCCAGCATCTCTCTGGCCTTCTTGATGTCGTCGCCGTAGCGGGCGGCGGGGGCGCCGGCGACAAAGCGCTCGAGCGCCGCTCGTGCCTGCCTGGCGCGGCCGATCTCGGCGGCTTTGAGGCCGAGGTTCCAGAGGGCGTCCCAGAGGTCGGCCTTGAAGGTCACCGCCTGCTGCCAGGCGTCCACGGCGCCTGCGGGATTGCCGAGCTGGTAGAAGGCGACTCCCAGGTTGTTCCAGGCGAGCGGGCGCTGGCGCTGCAGGGCCACGGCGTGCTGCGAGGCGTCGCGCGCCTGCGGCCAATGCCCGAGGCGGAGCTCGATGAGGCCGAGATCCTCCCAGGCCTTGGGGTTTTCCGGATCGGCTTTGAGCACCTTCTGGACGAGCTCCCAGGCATCGCGTTCCCGGCCGGCCGCGGAGAGGGCGGTGGCGAGGGCAGTCATGGACTGCAGATCGCCGGTGTCCGCGAGCGGGCCGAGGACCTCGAGGGCCTCGGCCGTCTTGCCGCTCTCCGCGAGGGTGAGACCGAGCTGGCGCAGCAAACTGTCGGAGGCCACCTTCGCCGCGCGCGCCTTCTTCATCACCTCCAGCGCCTCGCCGGACTTGCCGCTTTCCAGGAGGGCCTGGGCCAACAGCGACCAGCCGAGGGGCATGCCGGGCCGTTCCATCGTCACCTCCCGGGCCAGGCGGACCGACTCGTCCAGGCGTCCCAGCCCGTAGAGCTCGATGACGCGGTGGATCTTGGCGTCGAGCTGGACCAGCTTCTTGGGATCGTCGTCCGGGCCGTAGGTCTGCCGTGCCGGCGCCGTGCTCCCGGCGTAGCCGAGACTGCGCAGGCGCGCCTCTTCCTCGGCCCCGATCGCCCCTCGCGGCGGGGGCCAGACCGACTCCTTGGGAAGGGCTGCAAAGGCGGCCCGTGCGGCGGCGCGCTCCGTGTCGACGAGGTTGCGCGTCTCCCCGGGGTCGCGGGCCAGGTCGTACGACTCCGGGAGAGGGAGGGCGATGTGCTTGCGGCCGCCGCGCAGGAGGCCGCGCAATGGCGCCCAGCCGCGGTTCAGGGTGTCGGACAACGACTCGAAATACGAATCGCCGGCGGTCTGGGGCGGCGCGAGGAGAGACGCGCCGGGGTGAGCGGGGCGCGCCGGCGCTCCCACTCCAGCCACTGCGAGCACGGTCGGGAAGATGTCCACGTGCCGCGCCGCTCGCGCGTCCCTCCCCGGCTTCACTCCCGGTCCCCACAGAACGAGCGGGATCTTGAGCGTCGCCTCGTACGCGAAGAGGCCGTGCGTCAGCTCGCCGTGTTCGCCCAGGGCCTCGCCGTGGTCGCCGGTGACCACCACGAAGCACGGCGGCTCCTTGCCCGCCAGCAGAGGCTCGAGCAGAGGCGCCAGGGCGGCGTCGGCCGCCGCCACCTCGCCCAGGTAGAGGTTGTCCTTGAACCGCGAGGCGAAGGGCTCCGGCGGATCGTACGGGGCATGGGGATCGAAGAGGTGCACCCAGAGGAAACGCGGCGTTCGGGGCGAATCGTTCCGCTGCCGCCACCAGGCGAGGGCCGCGGCCACCACCTCGGTGCCGCGCCGTTCGGGGATGACGAACTCCTGGGTGTCCGCGCCCAGGGTGGAGCGGTCATCGTAGACCTGGAATCCGCGGTTGAGACCGAACTGGTGGTCCAGCGAGAACGAGCCCACGAAGGCGCCGGTCGCATATCCCGCGTCGCGCAGCACGGTGGCCAGGGTGGGGATCGACGCCGGCAGCCGGAAGCCGCTGTTGTCGCGCACGCCGTGCTGGTACGGATAGAGCCCGGTCAGGATGTTGGTGTGCGACGGCAGGGTCACCACGTTGTGGGCGTGCGCGTCGGTGAACACCCGTCCCTGCGCCGCCAGGCGGTCCAGCACGGGGGTGGGATCTCGGCGGTTGCCCGCGAAGCCCGGCGCATCCGCGCGCAAGGTGTCGATGGTGATCAGGAGGATGTCCGGCCGCGGGCTCGGCGACGGAGCCGTCGCGCCGAGCAGGCAGCCCAGGAGCCCGATGGCTCCGGCGAGCCCGGCGAGACGTCGCTTCCGCATGGCGAGCGGAATTGTACCCTCACCCAAAAGCAAAGGACCCAAAGGACGACAAGGACAGCAAGGACGAATCCTTGGTGTCTTTGCCGTCCTTGCTGTCCTTGCTTCGATGCTCCCTAGCGGAAGCGCACCGTGGCGCCGAAGCGGAAGACGCGCGGGCTCAGCGTTTCGTTGACGAAATAGGCCCGCGTGGCGTTCGCGTTGCGCTCGCGCTGCAGGACATAGCTCCGGTTAGCGAGGTTGAAGCCGTCGATCGCCAGGTTCAGCTTCGTGTCGCCGAACGAGATGTCCTTGTCGATGTGGCCGCTGATGACCACCACGTTGGGGTTGCGGAAGTCCTCGAGGTCGTTCGTGAGCTGCACGAAGCGGCGGCCGCTCTCGCGGACGTAAGGCGGCGAAATGTAGCCTTGACGGCCGTCGATGCTGCCGCCGAGGTTGAAGCCCCACGGCCGGTCGGGCGCCACCTGATACAGGCCGTTGAGGTTGAACGACCAGTGGCCGCTGACCAGGACGTCGGTCTTGTTGCCGTACGACTGCTCGGCGTAGACGTCGCCGTTGCGGTCCGCGTAGCCGAGGATGTCGCCGACCAGGTTGGTGGGGTCGGCGTAGAACCTGTACTGCGGACCGACCTTCCACGTCCAATCGGCCCAGGAGAAGTGGCCGCGCAGTGACCAGCGGTTCGCCAGGCGCTTGTTGAGACTGATCGTCGCTCCCTTGAACACCTCCTCGCGGTCGCCGTTGGTGAACAGGCCGCCGCCCGTGGCCGTCAACCCGTCCCGTAAGCCGTACACGGGGATCGGACCGGACGGCCTGCCGTTGGGGAGCGTCTCGTTGTCGAAGTGGTCGATCACGTAGTCGGCACGGGTCGCCAGGCGGGTGGCGCCGGTCGCGTCGTCGACGACGAACGGACGCACCTCCGGAATGTCGCGGATGTTGCGGTAGGTCACGGTGAGGTTGAGCGCCAGGTCAGAGCGCAGCGCATGGTCGATCCCGAAGGTCACTTCGTTGGTCTTGATCGGCTTCAGGTTCTTGTCGTTGACGTTGGGCGAGACGAGCGCCGCCGGGTTGGCCGGATCGATGTTGTACGTATAGGCGAGCTGCAACGAGGGAACTTCGCCCGGGTCGAGCCGCAGGTTGTGGTTGGCGTCGGTGAAATAGAAGTAGGCGTAGGAGTAGCCGATCGGGTTGACGCGCGACGAGAGCGGAAGTTGGCCGAGCTGCTCGGCGTATTGCGAGAAAGTGCCACGCAGCAGGGTCTTGCGCTCTGCGCCGAGGGCATAGGTGACGCCGATCCGGGGCACGACGGTGTCCCAGCGGAAGCCGCCGGCGTCGTTGCCGGCGAAGCTGATCGGCGGCAGGAGCCCCTGGGCCTCCGGATTGCCCGCGTCGGAGAGCGGCAGGTTCTTGAGCCGCTGGCGGTCCCAGCGCAGGCCGGCGTTGATGGTCCAGCGGTCGACGGTCAGCGTGTCCTGCAGCCAGGCCGAGTCGTAGCGCGAGTCGGCCCCGGCTTTGCGGTTGCGCGGGAAGATCACCTGCGCCAAATCAGGGTCTTCGTAGCCGAGAAAAGCGCCGGAGACGACCACTTTGCCGTGCGGCCAGACGGAGCCCGAGTGGTCCTCCTGGTCGCGGTAGCTGCCGCCGAACTTGAGCTCGTTGTGCGTGGCGCCGACGTCGAAGAAGTAACTGGCGTCGGCGCGCGCCTGATTGATCTTCGCCGTCTGTGCGAAGTCGACGTAGGTGCCGTGCAGGACGCCCGCGGCGTCGCGGAAGATGTCGGCGTCGAGGCCGCCCTGCGGCGTGAGAGTGAACTTGCCGGGGTTGTGCGAATAGAGGCCGGTGACGTAGAAGCTGGAGCTCGGGATGAACGTGTCCTCGGCCTTGTAGAAATCCGACGGCGTGGTCTGGTTCCAGGTCGTCTCCGGGGCGCGGGTGGGGCCGGCGCCGCGGCCGAACTTGAGCTTGTCGTTGGTCCAGTAGTGGAGGACGCCGGAGTCCTGCGGCCCGAGCTGGAAGTTCAGCTTGGAGTTGAAGTCCTTGAGCTTGGTCTCGTCGAGCTGGCCGCCCTGGACGATGTTGCGGATGTCGCTCCGCCCCTCGGAGGCCCAGATCCACAGATGGTCTTTCCACAGCGGGCCGCCGACGTCGGCGCCGTATTCGTCGACGCGGTCGATCTTGTTCCCTTCGACCCGGCCTCCCTCGCCGTCGTCGAGGAGCACCGGCTTGGATTGCGTGCTCCCCTCCGTGCGCAGGAAGCGCCCCTGGCCGCGCCAGGTGTTGGTGCCGCGCTTGGTCACCTGGTTGATGGTGACGCCGGAGGTGGCGATCGTCACGTCGGTGCTCGACACCGTCATCTGCACCTCCTCGAAGGCGCCGAAGTCGAAATAGCTGGCAGACGCCCCGACCGCGTTCATGTCGGTGACGATGACGCCGTCGACGGCGAACGTGTTGTCGCGCGTGGACGAGCCGGTGCCGTTGAAGTCCGACTGCTGGCCGCTCTCGTTGCCGCCGATGTTGAAGCGGTCGACGACGACTCCCGGCGCCTGGCTGAGCAGCGACCACGGGTCGCGCGCGGTGGGCACCTTGTCGAGCGCCACCGCTGGAACGTCGACGCCGCGGTTCAACTGGCGCTCGTCGAGGATCGGGCTCTCGCCGGTGACCGTGATGACGTCCTGGACGGCCGCCGTCAGGGTCACCTCGATGGTGGCTTTGCCGCCGACGCGGACCGCGATGTCGGGATATTCGAGGGTCGAGAAGCCTTGCAGCTCCGCCTTGAGCTGGTAGGCGCCGGGGTAGAGGCCGAGGAAGCGGAACTCCCCATCCGCCTCGGTGGTCTGCACGTGGGGGGAACCGATCCCCGACAGAGTCACGGTCACCCCGGGCAGACCCTGACCCTTCTGGTCCACCACGCGTCCGTACAAGTCGCCCGTCTGCAGCTGCGCGCGGGCAGGCGGCGCCAGCGCCAGCAGCAGGACGACGAAACCAGCCAGAGCCCACCAACGAACATGGATGCGTCGCATGCTGTTTCGCCCCCTTTCAAAGGTCCGCAGATGTGGGTGAAGGCATAGCGGAAATTCCGCATGCTTCAAAGAACGAATAAGGTGGCCATGATACCAGAGGAGACCGGAGTAGGATGTGGGCTCGTTCCCTGAGCTGGTGTCAACGGGCATGCGGCGCTTTTTCTGGATCTGGCTCACTCTCCTCGGTGCCTTCTGGGCCGCTCGCACGCTGCTCTCGGCCGCCGCCTTCCAGCGCGTCGAGCGCGGGCCCGGTCCGTTCTTCCAGCTCGTTGTGGTGCCGGCGGCGCAGGCCGTCCTCGTCTGGTGGATCACCCGCGAGAGGCGGACGGCTCCGCGCCAGGTGCTGCGCGCCCTGCTCACCCCGTGGCTGGCGTTCCTCCTGGCCTGGGACGCCGTGGTCGTAGAGGTGGATTGGCTCGGCGGCTGGCGCTTGGCGGGCTGGAACAACGCCCTCCAGAGCCTCGCGGCCGGAGCGATGGTCGCCGGCTCGGCGGTGCGCGGGAAGTGGACGCGCCGCGAGCGGATCTGGCTGGGGCTTTTCGCAGCCTGGCTGCCGGCCGCCGGCGCCGGCTTTCTGATCCCCGGGCTGCACCCCTGGTTGGCGGAGCTGCCCGAGCGGCTGGTTCCCAGCCTGCCGGCGGGAAGCGGCGCCGCGGCCGTCGACGGCGTGCTGTTCATCCTCTCCGTGGGCCTCGTGCTGCGGGTCCAGGTCGTCTGGCGCTCACGCGCCGCCGCGCCGGCCTTGCTCCTCGACCTCGCCGTCGGCTTTGGGCTGGCCGGCGCCGCGATCGTCGTCCTCGACGCCGTCCTCCATCCCGATCTCCCCGCTCCGTGGGGTCCCCTCGTGCACGCCTGCGCCGCCTGGGCGATGACCTGCCTGCTCTGCGGCGCCTGGAAGGCTTTCAGACCAACGTGGACAGGAAGACCGGCGCCGGGCAGACGCGGACCCCCTCCGGCGTCAGGTAGTCCTTCTCTCCCTGCCCCGAGATCTGCCAGGCCTCACAGCGGGGAAAGCGCGTCTTGAGGTAGCGCAGGCTGCCGTCGAGCTCGGTATCCGCCCACTTGCATTCGACCAGCGTCAACGGCTGGCGCCGTTCGGTGATCACGAAGTCGACCTCGCGACCGTCGACGTCGCGGAAGTAGCGGAGCTCCAGGTCTCGGCCCTGCGCGTCCTGCTGGAATTGGACCCACTTGAGAAGGTGCGCGGCCACCAGGTTCTCGAAGCGCTGCGGCGCCGCGGGGACCAGAGTCCAGTCGAAGTGATAGTGCTTCTGCTCTTTCTTCACCGCGCGGATCTTGGGCGCGCCGAACGGCGGCAGGCGGAAGACGGCGAACAGCCGCTCGAGGATCTGGATCCAACCGGCGACGGTCTTGTGGCTCACCTGGAGGTCCTCGCGCAGCGCGTTGATCGACAACGGCGAGCCGACCAGCTCGGGGAGGCGGATCATCAGCAGCTCGAGGCTGCCCAGATCGTGGACCCGCTCCAGGCTGACCAGCTCCTCACGGATCAGCAGGTTGCGGTACTCCCGGGACCACCGGCGGGCCTCGACCTCCGAGCCGCTCCAGAAGGGCTCGGGGAATCCGCCCAGGGTCAGCAGCTCACGCAGCCCGTCGCCCGTCGTGACGCCGAGCTCCGCCAGGGAGAGCGGATGGAGGTGCAGCAGGTGGTAGCGGCCCTGGAGAGAATCGCCCGAGTAGCGGTACAGGTCGAGGCGGGCGCTGCCGGTGACGAGGATCTGCTGCCCGGGCCGCCGGCCGTCCCAGAGCCCCTTCAACATGTTGCGCCACAGGCGGTATTTGTGGATCTCGTCGAAGATCCAGAGCGGAGCGGCGGGGAGCTCGCGGCGCAGGATGCGTTCCCGCTGCTCGGGGATGTCCCAGCTCAGGTAACCCGCCGCGGCGCCGGCGAGGCTGCGCGCCAGGGTCGTCTTGCCCACCTGGCGCGGTCCGGCCACGAAGACCATCTTGCGCGCGAGGTCCTGCTCGATCTGGGGCTTCAGATAGCGAACATGGGCCTCCATGACGAGAGGATGCCAACATTTTCACCCGCCGTCAAAAAAACTCGCGAGTGTTTTCGACCGGCGGTGAAAATTGCCGTCCGCCCGTGCTACGCTGGCCGCACCGGAGGCCCAGCCATGCGTGACATGAAGCTCATCGCATTCCTCCTCGCCGTGCTCGTCTTCTTCGCCGTGGGATTCCTGCTGCACCTGATGGCGGCGATCCTGCTGCCGCTGGTGGTGGCGTTCTTCCTCTCCATGCTCTTCTCACCGCTGGTGGGAGCGCTGCGCCGCCGCAAGGTGCCGGAAGCGGTGTCGATCCTCCTCGTCCTGCTGCTCGTGTTCGCCACCCTGCTGATCTTCTCGTGGATCTTCTACTCCAGCGCCCGGTCCTTCACCGCCGCCATCCCCCGCTACCAGGCCCGTGTGGCGACCATGCAGGCCGCCCTGACGCACCGGGTGAGCACGTCGTTCCCCTGGCTCGCGGAGCAGATCCGCGGCATGCAGTGGGACAAGGCGGTGGACGTCTCGGCGGTGACCGGATTCCTGGCTTCGTCGGTCGGCTCGTTCGTCGTCATCATCGACGAGATCGTTCTCATCGTCCTCTATCTCGTGTTCCTGCTCATGGGGAGCGAGAGCTTCCCCCAGAAGCTCAAGAAGGCCCTCGCCGAGGAGCGGGCGGAACGCCTCGGCTCGGTGATGCACAACATCGAGCACCAGGTGCGGAAGTACCTGGTCACGAAGACCGTGCTCAACCTCATCACCGCCACCTCGGTGACCATCCTGCTGTGGCTGTGCGGCGTGGACTTCCCTCTGGTCTGGGGGTTCCTCACCTTCCTCGCCCACTTCATCCCGCAGTTGGGCGCGATCCTGTCGGTGGGCCTGCCGGCGGTCTTCATGCTGATCCAGTTCGAATCGGCGGGCTGGGCCCTCTTCGTCGCGGCGCTCAGCGGGGTGATCCAGTTCACCATGGGCAACGTCGTCGAAGCGCGGGTCATGGGTACGAGCCTCGACATGAGCCCGCTGCTCGTCCTCCTCTCCCTGATCTTCTGGGGCTGGCTGTGGGGCGTCTGGGGGATGGTCCTCGCGGTGCCGATCACGTCAATGATCAAGATCATCTGCGAGAACGTCCAGCCGCTGCGCCCCATCGCCATCCTGATGAGCGAGTGAAGGGCCGGCGGCCGCGGTGAAGGATCGATCTCAGCCTTCGGGGCTCACACCCTCCCACCGCAGCTCGGGGTCGTGCTGCGCCCGGCGCAGGTAGTCCGCGATGCTCGTGACGATGTCCAGCGTGGCGGTCTCCGCCTCGATCGCTTGCTGGAGGAAGCCGAGGGCGGCGAGGGCTTCGCGGTGGATGTGGCGGGACGCGAAGATGGGGACCATGCCGGCGGCCAGCTCCTTGAGCTCGGCGGTGCGGCCCTGCTCGGCGTAGAGGAGCGCGAGGTCCAGGGAGACGAGTGCCGTGTCGTACGGAATCCCCTCGGCCAGGAAGCCGTCGCGGGCGGCGCGCAGAAACTGTTCTCCCGCGCCGGGCCTCCCCAGGCCGCGCTCGATCCTGCCCAGCAGCCACTGGCGCCGGTTCTCGGTCCAGGCGTCCGGGAAGTCGCCGTACAACGGAAGCGCCTGCCGATAGAGATCCAGCGCATCCTCATAGCGGCCGGCCTCGGCAAGATAGCCGGCCAGGTTGTGCCGCGCGCAGAGCAGCGTGCGCGGATCCTGCTCGGGATCGATGAGCTCCAGCGCCCGGGACAGCGTCTCGATGCTCTGCTCCGTCTCTCCCGCGTAGCTGTGGACCAGGGACAGATTGACCAGGGAACGCCCGGCGCGGTGATTCTCTCCGTTGCGCAGGAAGATCCTCACCGCTCTTTCCAGGCTCCCGCGCGCCTCGCCGAAGCGGCGCAGGTCCCTCTCCAGGGAAGCCTCGCGGTCGAGCAGGATCGCCCGTTCGATGGGATCGCCGGTGCCCCGCCTCAGGTGCTCCCCGGCGGCCCCGAAGGCTTCGGCGGCGCCGGCGAGATCCGACACCAGCCGGCGTGCGTTGCCCAGGTGGGCCCAGGCGCGCGTCCGCAGGTCCTCGACCAACTCCCGCCGGTAGTGGCGGGGGCTCAGGGACGCGGAGACATGGAGAGCGAGGCTCGCCAGCTCCTGGGCCCGGGCCGGATCCTCGAGGCTCGTCTCTTCCGCTCGATCGACCAGGAGCTCGAAGAAGCCCCAGGTCTGGAAGCGCTCTGCGCGGAGAAGGTCCTCCTGCGATCCGGGCGGCGCCGCCGCCAGCTCGGCGAACAACACCGCCGCCGCCCGGCGCTCGCCGGCCAGCGCAAGAGCCTGGCTGCGCACGCTGCGGGAGGCCGCGTCGAAAGCCTGGCCGTAGTCCGGCGCGCCGGGGATCTCGGCATGGGCGTCGCCCGCCAGCGCCAGGCGGTGCAGACGCTCCCGGCACGGCTCGCAGCGGAGCAGATGCCGGATCAAGGCCTGGTGATCGCTCCCCGCCGCGCGCAACAGCTCTTCCAGGCGTTCTTCATTCGGATGGATCTTCAACGCTCACCTCTCCTCGCCACGGCATCTCATCTCTACACCAAGGTTGCGGATCTTCGCCAAACCGGGACAGCCGCCCAATCGCGCAAAACCCACAGGGCGCCGGCCCCGCGAGGCCGGCGCCCGGCAGGATCACGAGCCGCCGTTGGGGTCCATCCCCCAGCCGGCGTCGTTCGCGGCAGGGGCCTTCACAAAGAAGTTGCCGCTACCGCCCCCGGCAGGGACAAGACGGCTCGACATCCAGGACCAGAAGGCGATCAGGGCGACCAACAACAGAGTCCGATACGAAAACATGACCAGGCTCCTCTCCGGAGGCTCCCGCGCCGCCTGGAGTGGCGCGCGGGGATCTCACCTGAGCAAGAGTGGTCCTTTTGCGGAGTTTCGTGATGCCGGCAGCGGATCAGAGGGTCAAACGCAAAACAAGCGCATCCTCGCGGCCCGATTCTGCGGGGTAATCAGCGGGGTAATACGCCCGCCGCCGGCCCACGGCGAGGAAGCCCGCCGCGGCATAGAGGCGGTGCGCCGCGCCGTTGCCGGCGCGCACGAGGAGGCGCACTCCCGAGGCTCCCCGGCGCCGCGCCCGGCCGATCAAATGCTCGAGGAGGAGGCGGCCCAGGCCGCGCCCGCGGAATCCCGGATCGACCGCGAGGTTGAGGAGCGACGCCTCACCGCGGCCGAGCGCCAGGACGCCGTGGCCGGCGGGCGCGCGGCCGACTTCGACGACCCAGCATTCGTGGCCAGCCGCGAGGCTGGCCATGAAGAGGCTCGCGGCCCATGGGAAGGGCTGCGCCCGGCGCTCGGTCTCCCGGACGCTCGGCAGGTCGAGGCGGAGCAGCGGCCGGATGACGACCGTTGGCGGCTCCATGACGCATCGAGCCTGACATAGGATGCCGCCATGGCCTACGAGCGCCGGCAGGACGGCTTCACCGTCAGCACCGATCCCGCGTTGCTGGATCTCGACGCCGTCCATGCGGCCCTCTCGACAGCCTACTGGTCGGAGGGGATTCCGCGCGACGTCGTGGAGCGCGCCCTGGGCGGCTCGCTCTGCTTCGGGCTCTACGCCGAGGAGGAGGACGGCCGCCAGGTCGGCCTCGCCCGGGTGATCACCGACGCCGCGACGTTCGCTTACCTGTGCGACGTCTACGTGCTGCCGGAGCTGCGCGGCCGGGGACTGGGCAAGCTCCTCCTGCGCTCCGTCCTGGAGCACCCGGACCTCCAGGGGCTCCGCCGGTTCCACCTGGTGACCCGCGACGCCCACGGCCTCTACCGGCAGGCCGGGTTCACCGCGCTCGCGAGCCCGGACCGCCACATGGAGATCGCGCCTCCCAACTTCTATCGGAAGCCGGAGACCGATTTGACCTGACTAGCCCCACCCTTTCCCCTTGGCCTTGACGTCCAGCTCGACGCTCACCCGGGAGGGAGGCAGGACCCCGGTCAGGAGGAGGACTTTGCCGGACTCCGGGATCGAGATCGGCAGCGGCTTGACGCCTCCCACCAGACCCTGCTGCAGACCCTGGGCCTCTTGCGCGAAGAGGGCCTTCTTGCGGCGGGCCGCGATTTCTTCGTCCCGCGCCTTGTCCTTGCGTCCCCTGTCCTCACTCGTCTTTGCCTCGTCGAGAAGAGGTGCCTCGGCGGTCACCGCGGGGGCGCTCTCCTGCGGTTTCGGCGGCGGCGCGGCGTAGTTGCTCTGCTGGCCGCCCTCGTTGCCGCCGACGTTGATCCGGTCGGTGAGGACTCCCGGGGTGTTGGACAGGACCCCCCAGGGGTCCCGGCCGGCGGCGACCGCCGGCCGCAGGTCTCCGCGCGCGAAGCGGTAGCGCGGCCCTTCAGGAAGCAGGAGTTTCCAGCGGTGGTCGAGGACGGGCAGCCGCACCTGCGCCAGCTCGAGGGCGAGCTGCGAGCGGCCCGCGGGAATGGCCCGCTCGAGCACCGCCACGATCTCGACGGTGGCTCGCGATCCGCTGTCGAAGCCCAGAGGAACCGAGACCGTGCCTCCGTGCTCCAGCGGGCGCACCGGCAGGTCGTCCACCTTGGCCGACCACAGGGCGGCGCCGGCCGGCAGGGCGAGGTCGAGAGCGGCGCCGGCCCGGCTGCGCGACTCCACCACGAAGCGGTCGCGGTGCAGCAGGGTGCCGTCCACCGTCATCAGAGTCGTGGTCTCGCGCAAGAGGACGGTGGCATCGAGGCGCGGCGCCGCCGGCAGCGCGTTCACCGCCAGGCGCGCCCCGGCCGCGTCTCCGCTCAGCCGCCAGGCGGCGGTGAGGTCGAGGGCAGCCAGCGCCTCGGAGAGCGCGGCCGGCAGGTCGGTGAGATCGACCCGCGACCACGCCGTCTCCGGCAGCGGCCGGGCGTCGGCGGCCACCGCCGACGAGATCGCGAGGTAGCGCGCCCGCACGTCGAAGGCCGGGCGGACCGCGGCCACCGGCACGCCCTGCGCCAGGGAATCCGCCGCCGGCGTCGAGGTCAGCACCAGGTAGCCGATCCCCTGGAGCTGGTGCTGGCGGTGGATGGTGAGCGTGCCGCCCTCCACCACAGGCACGACCGCTCCCTCGTCGGTGCCCGCCTGCTCCACCTCCAGACCCGGCGGCAGCTCGACCGTGAAGCGTCCCAGGCTCCCGCGGGACAGCTCATAGAGCACGATGTCGTGGCGCCGCGGGCCCTCGGGACGGAGCTGGAAGAGGGTGAGGACGACCGTCTGGGCGAGCAGCTTCTCGGCCTCGGCGCTGTCGATCTTCCGCCGCAGCTCGAGGACCTGCTTTTCGCCGCGGCGGGCCGCCAGCCGTACGCGCCGCCGGCCGCCCGCCGCCTGATCCTCCACCACCACCGCCCCGGGGCAGCTCCAGGCGAGGTCGGCGGGCAGGTCGACCGCGGTCTCCGCCACCGGCGCGACGACCGGCGCGAAGGCGAGGCTCTGGATGCCGCCGTCGCCCTCCAGATGAGCGCGGCCGGCGACCCTGACGGTGTACTTCCCCGCCGCCGGCGCCACCAGCACGACGCCGCCGCCGCCCTTGACCGCGGTGACCGCGGCGCCTTTCGCGGCCGGCCCGCCGGCGGCGCCGGAGAGGGCATCGACCGCGGTCTGCGCCGGATATCCCGAGAACGGCAGGAAGACCGGCTTGACCGGCGCGCCCTGGACCACGACGTCGAGCTCGGACGTGACGTCGACGTCCTCCTTGCCCACCGTCAGGGAGACGCGCTGGGCCACCACCTCGGCGAGCGGCGCCTCGCGCTGGGCGGCCTGCCTGGCCTTTTCCTTCTCCACCCGCTCGGCGGTCTCGACGAGCGTCAGATAGTCCTTGAGCGGGAGCGTGACCTCGCCAGGGCGCGGCTTGTCGTCGGCGGCAAGGCCGCGCGCCGCGCCGGCAACCACGAGCACGAGGGAGACAAGAGTACGGACGCTCAGAACCATGACGGCCTCTCTTTCTCGGTCTTGATGCGGACCACCAGGGGCAGCGGAGTCGCCGACAGGGCGTTCCAGCCGGCGGAGAGCTCGGCGAAGCCGGGCGGGCGCAGGAACAGTCCGGAGCCGCCGGCGACCGCCACCGAGCTGGTGTTGGCGAGGACCTGCTTGGCGATCGCGTTGGCGGTGGCGGCCTCGCTGCGGGCTCCCGTCTGCGGCGGCGGCTCGACGCCGCCGGCGCGCGCGGGGTCCGCCAGCGTGACCGGGCGTTCGTCGGGGAGGACCAGGCGCACCTCGACGCGGGCCGCCGGGGCCGACAGGGCGGGCAGCGGCACCGGGAAGTCGGCGCTGCCGGCCGGCAGCGCCAGCGGGAGGAGGCCGGCGAGGTGGATCACCTGGGTCGCCTCGCCGGTCTGCAGCGGCACGGCCAGGCCGCCGCTGCCGTTCCCGGGGCGGCCCATGCTCCCCACCGCCACCGGCTCGCCGTTGCGGCCGGCGGAGACCAGCTCGAAGCCGGCCGGCAGGTCGATGCCGAGCTGCTGGGCGCCGCGGTTGCGCACCTCGGCCCAGACCTGGTACGCGGCGCGCCCCGAGGTCCCCACCATCACGTCGACGAGCAGGCGGTCGACCTGCGCCGCCAGCACCTCGGCGCGGTCCGCCCACTCGACCTCCCAGCGCGGCGGCTGGGCGGGATCGAGGACCGCGAAGAGGCGGCCGGCGGCGCTGCGCAGGCCGGCCGGAAGGGCACTGGTGTCCACCGTCTCCGGCGCCCGCACCGCGCCGGGCGCGGTGAGGTTGAGCAGGCCGTCCCCCTGGAGCGCCGCCTTGGTCAGGAACAGCGTGCGCCGGCTCCCCTCGGGGACGAGGAGCGGGCTCGCGAACGCCTTCGACGGATCGCCGGTGAGCTTGAGGTCGATGGCCAGGGAGGACTCCACCGGCGCCAGCGGCGTCGCCACCAGCACGCCGTCGACGACGTTCCAGCCGGCCAGCGGCCCGGTGACCGAGGCCGGAGTGAGACCGGCGGGGATCGGCACGCGCAGCACAGCGAGCTGCCCCTGGGCGACCCGCGCCTCGACCCAGCCGTGCACCCGGAGCTGCGTCCGGGAGAGCACCACGGACGTGGCCGAGGTGGCCTCGAAGCGCAGCGGGAGCTGCGCCCGCGGCGGCAGCGTCCGCCGCCCATAGAGCGTGAACCCCACTCCCGCATCCGCGAACGCCGCCACAAAGCTCCAGGCGGCGCCCTCACTCCGCCGGATGAGCCCTGCCCCGCTCATCTCCACCTCCTCGACGTCCGCCGGCGGCTCCAGCCTGCCACGCACCACCGCGGCCGGCGGGAAGCGGAGCTGGAAGCTCCACGCCGGGCGGATCGCGGTCTCGTCGCGGCGCACCGGCACCACCGACTCGAGCCGTACTTCATGACGGCCGCGCCCCTTCACCTGCAACGCCCAGCCGTCGTCCTTCACCTCCACCCTCCCCTCGAGATCGCCGAAGCGGGCGGAGGTGAACGAGCCGGCCTCGCCCAGCGGCACGCGCTGCCAGCCGTCGGCGTAGAGGGTGAGCGCGAGCGTCTGGGTGATCCGCGCGCTCGCTCCCGCGGCGACGATCGCGAAGTCGGCGGACTCCAGGGCGAACGGCGCCGGCGGCGCCGGCGGCGTCTCCGCGGCCGGGTTGGCGCGGTTGCGCAGATCCTCGTACTGGGCGAGCGGCAGCGTCACCTGCTGCGCCCCGGCTGGCGACGGCAGCGCCGCCACGGCGAGCGAGCACAGGGTGGCCATCACGACAGGACTCCTCATCACGGTTCCTCCTTCGACCCTCCCGGAAGCACGTATCCCGGTCCGTTTCCCGAATCCAGGGCTCCTGAGATAGAACAGACACTGTACGCGCCGGAAAGAGAACCGTCTGTCACGGATTCGTCACGGAGGAGCGATGGCACACGTCACCTTCATTCACGGAATCGCCAACAAGCCCCCCCAGGACCAGCTCCTGGACGTCTGGCTGCGCAGCCTGGCGGACGACAGCGGCGTGGATCTGGGCGCCGAAGGCGTCACCAGCTCGATGGTCTACTGGGCGGACGTGATGTATGAGAAGCCGCTCAGCGAAGCAGACACCGAGAGCGCCGCGAACGAAGCGGTCGCCGTCGAGAGGGAGCCCGCGCCCGCCGAGCTGGGTGTCGCCGGGATGGACGCCGGCGAAGCCGCGTGGACGGCGACCCTTGCCGCCAAGCTCGCCGTGCCCATGGCCGCAGGGACGGCCGCCGCGGCGGCGGCGAGCATCGCCCCCTCGCCGGTCAAGGAGACCCTGGAACGCATCCCGCTGCCGGGATTCGTCAAAGAGCGCCTCATGAAGGTGTTGCTGCGCGACGTCCACCACTACCTCTTCAACTGCAAGTTCAGCCCCGGCCGCGGCGCGACGTTCCAGGTCCAGGACGAGATCCGGGGGCGCATGATCAAAGCGCTCCAGGAAGGGGCGGCCAGGCCCGGTCCGCACGTCGTGGTCAGCCACAGCATGGGGACCGTCATCGCCTACGACTGCCTGAAGCGCGTCAAGGAAGCGCCGGTGGTCCACGGCCTGATGACCATCGGCAGCCCCCTGGGTCTCGACGAGATCCAGGACAAGCTCCAGCCCGAGTGGACGCGCAGGACCGGCTTTCCTGTCGAGAGAGTGCAAGGGGGCTGGGTCAACGTTTACGATAGGCTCGACCCCGTCGCCGGTTTCGATCCCAACCTCGCCAACGACTACCGCAAGGACGGCAACGACGAGGTGGACGACCTCAACGAGCAGAACTATGGCTCCTGGCGCCACGACATCTGCAAATACCTGCGCGGGGCGCACCTGCGCGAGAAGCTGCGCGGGCTGCTCGAGCTGTAGTAGGAAAGACCATGAGCTGGGATCCGTCCTCTCTTCTGCGCCGCTTGCTGGTAGCCGCCGATCGTTTCGATCAGGGCGAAGCCGCCCGCCTCTGCGACGAGCTCGTCGACGGGCTCCAGCAGGGCGGGGACATCGAGCCCGCCACTGCGCGAAAAGTCCTCGCGGCTCTGCGCCGCAAGGGCTGGTTCGCGCCCATGGAGCGGGTGGCTGAGGCCCTGTACTTCACCGGCCATGACGACGCGCAGATCCGGCGCCAGTACGCCCAGGCGCTCATCGACCAGGGCAAGATCCCGGCCGCGGTCTACGTCATCGAGTCGCTCATCGACCACACGGCCGGCGATCCCGACGAGAACGCCGAGGCCCGCGGCCTTCTCGGCCGCATCTACAAGCAGCTCTACGTCAACGCCGTCAACGCCGGCGGCTCGACAGGCCTCGCCCTCAACCGGCTCAACCTCCAGCGGGCGGTGGACGCGTACGCCGCCGTCTACCACGCCGAGCCGGGGAAGCACCTCTGGCACGGCATCAACGCGGTGGCGCTGGCGGCCCGGGCGGCGCGCGACGGCGTGCCGCTCCGCGACGGCCCGGATTTCCAAGCCGTCGCCCGCGAGATCCTCGCCACCCTGGAAGAGCGCGGCAAGCAGGTGCTGCCGGACTACTGGGATCTGGCCACCGCCGCCGAAGCGCACCTGGCCCTGGGCGACAGCACCTCTGCCCTCATCGCGTGCGCCCAGTATGTGCAGCGGCAGGACGCCGACGCCTTCGAGCTGGCGAGCACCCTCCGCCAGCTCACCGAGGTTTGGGGGCTCACCATCGATGGTCCGCCGGGGTCGCTCCTCCTCCCGCTCCTGCAGTCCCAGCTCCTCCAGCGCAAGGGGGGCCGGGTCGATTTGGCGGCCGGCAAGCTGGACCAGACCATCGAGAAGACCGCCGCGGTCGCGGAGACTCCGGGCAAGACCCTGGAGAAAGTGCTCGGCAAAGAGGGCGTCGTCACTCTCGGCTGGTACAAGCTCGGCCTCGACCGCGCTCGCGTGGTGGCTAAGATCCTCAACCCAGCCGGCGACGGCTACGGCACCGGATTCCTGGTCCGCGGCGCCGACCTCCTGCCGGCCTACGGCGATGCCATCCTGCTCCTCACCAACGCCCACGTGGTGAGCAGCGATCCGGCCGTTCGCGGCAAGCACGGCTCGCTCGAGCCGGACGACGCCACCATCGTCTTCGAAGCCTTCGAGGCCGTCGGCGGGCAAGAGTTCCGGGTGAAAGAGCTGCTCTGGACCTCGCCGCCCGAGGAGCTCGACGCCAGCCTCCTCCGCATCGATCCGCCGGTCCCCTCCCTGCAACCCTACTCGCTGGCCAAGAACCTTCCCCTGGCGGACGGCGTCCAGAAGGTCTACGTCATCGGCCATCCCGGCGGTCGCACCCTCTCGATCTCTCTCAACGACAACCTTCTGCTCGACTGGGACGACCGCCTGGTCCACTACCGCGCGCCGACCGAAGGCGGCAGCTCGGGAAGCCCGGTCTTCAACCAGCAGTGGCAGCTCATCGGCCTCCACCACGCCGGCAGCCTGACCATGCAGAAGCTGAAAGGGCAGGAAGGGACCTACGCCGCCAACGAGGGGATCTGGATCCAGCGGATCATCAAGGCGTTGGTGTAGGCGCCCTCCTTGCGTTGCGTTGCAGCGTTGTGATGCAATGTTGCATCGCAACAGAGGAGCCATGACCCGTCGAAGGTGCGTGGCGTTGATCGCGTCCTGCAGGAGCTGTTGGCGGAGAAGTTGTTCGCCGTAGAGGAAGCTGTGAGCACGATCCTGAGCTCGGGTGGCATGATCCTGAATTTGCACGGCCCAAACCCAGTTTTGAGTCACGCGATTCGAGGTTCGAGACACCCCATTCGAGGTTTGAGACACTCCAACCTCGGATTGAGACACTCCATCCCAGGTTTTGGTGTCGCAATCCCGAGTTTGAGTGTCACGATCCGAAGTTCGGGTGTCTCGATCCCCGGTTGGAGCGTCTCGATCCGAGATTCGGGTGTCACGATCCCAAGTTTGAGTGTCTCGATCCGAGGTTCGGGTGTCACGATCCGAGGTTTGAGCGTCGCAATCCCAGGTTGGAGTATCGCTATTCCCGGTTTGGGTGACTCGATCCGAGATTCTGGTGTCGCGATCCTGAGTTTCAGTGCTGCGTCGCCTGGCCGGGCCGGGTGCAAGGGCCGAAGGCCCGGGCTGCCTCAGCCCAGGGCATCGCCCTGTGTTGGGAGGGGGAATCCATGTGTTCGTCGAGGTGGAAGCGGATCCGGTCCGTCAAGCGCCGAGGGCCTTCAGCTTCTCTCGCAGGGGAGAAGAGTTCCTGCGCTCGAAGGCTTCCGCGAACGCGATGTCTTGCTCGATGGCACGGTCCCGGACTACCGGCCGCTATCGCCGCGGGCTGAGAGACTCACCATGCGTCATCTAAGCATCCCCGATACGCCCTCCACGCTGTAATGTAGGCCTGCGCATCCCCGCGCGGGACACCCTTCACCCGCGCGAAGAACTTCGGCACGCAGGCTCGGCAAGCCTTTTCGTTATCCTCGGCCTCTCGTGGACTCTCCCCCAGAGTCGTCTCACGGAAGGGAACGGAGAGGCAGAGACGGGTTCGTGCCCGAATCAGACCTTGCACGTACTCCGCAGCGACTGGCCATATCTGCGCCGTCTGGTCCGCGGACGCAGTCACCATCCGGGTGCCGTCAGGGCTGAAGGAGGCGGCCCAGACCTCATCCGTGTGCCCCGTCAGAGTGGCGCTCGGTCGGCCGGTGACGCCGTTCCAGATCTGCACCGTTTTATCGTCGGAAGCGGTCACTAACCGGATGCCGTCAGGGCTGAAGGAGGCGGGATAGAAAAGATCCTGCGCGTGCCCAGCCAGGACGGCGACCGGTTGGCCGGTGGCGGCGTTCCAGATCCGCGCCGGCTGGTCAGAGGAAGCGGTCACCACCCTGGTGCCGTCCGGGCTGAAGGACGCGGAATGTACCACATCCAGATCCTGCGCCGCAGCCAGGATGACAATGGGTTGGCCGGTGGCGGCGTTCCAGATTCGCGCCGTCTTGTCAAAGGAGGCGGTCACTACCCGGGTGCCGTCCGGGCTGAAGGAGGCGGCCAAGACCTGGTTCGTGTGCCCTGTTAGGGTGGCGATGGGTTGGCCGGTGGCGGCGTTCCAGATTCGCGCCGTCTTGTCAAAGGAGGCGGTCACCACCCGGGTGCCGTCCGGGCTGAAGGAGGCGGCCAAGACCTGGTTCGTGTGCCCTGTTAGGGTGGCGATGGGGTGGCCGGTGGCGGCATTCCAGATCCGCGCCGTCTTGTCAAAGGCCGCGGTCACCACCCGGGTGCCGTCCGGGCTAAAGGAGGCAGCCCAGACTCTACCCTTGTGCCCCGTCAGGGTGGCGATCGGTTGGCCGGTGGCGGCGTTCCAGATCCGCACCGGCTGGTCCCCGGAAGCGGTCAATACTCGGGTGCCGTCCGGGCTGAAAGAGGCGGCCAAGACCGGTCCCTTGTGCCCCGTCAGGGTGACGATCGGTTGGCCGGTAGTGGCGTTCCAGATGCGCGCTGTCCTGTCCAAAGAGGCGGTCACCACCCGGGTGCCGTCCGGGCTGAAGGAGGCGGCCGTGACCGTTTGCTTGTGCCCCGTCAGGGTGGCGATCGGTTGGCCGGGGGCGGCGTTCCAGATCCGCGCCGTTTCGTCGTAGGAAGCGGTCACCACCCGGGTGCCGTCCGGGCTGAAGGAAATGGCACACACCCGCTCCTTGTGCCCCGTCAGGGTGGCGATCAGTTGGCCGGTAGCGGCGTTCCAGATCCGCGCGGTCTGATCCCAGGACGCGGTCACTACCCTGGCGCTGTCCGGGCTGAAGGAGGCGGCCAAGACCATATTCGTGTGTCCCGTCAGGGTGGCGATGGGTTGGCCGGTGGCGGCATTCCAGATCCGCGCCGTCTTGTCAAAGGACGCGGTCACCACCTGGGTGCCGTCCGGGCTGAAGGACGCAGCCCAGACTGTATTTGTGTGCCCCGCCAGGGTGGCAATTGGTTGACCGGTGGCGGCGTTCCAGATTCGTGCCGTCTTGTCATCAGAGGCGGTCACCACCCGGGTGCCGTCCGGGCTGAAGGAGGCAGTCCAGACCTTATCCTTATGCCCCGTCAGGGTGGCGATCGGTTGGCCGGTGGCGACGTTCCAGATGCGCGCTGTCCTGTCCAAAGAGGCGGTAACCACCCTGGTGCCGTCCGGGCTGAAGAAGGCGGCCCAGACCTCATCCGTATGCCCCGTCAGAGTGGCTATCGACTTCCCGGTGGCGACGTTCCATATGCGCGGCGTCTTGTCCCACGCCGCGGTCACCACCAGGGTTCCGTCCGGGCTGAAGGAGGCAGCCTGGACCGCATTCGTGTGCCCCGTCAGGGTGGCGATCGGTTGACCGGTGGCGGCGTCCCATATGCGCGCCGTTTTGTCCCCGGACGCCGTCACCACCCGGGTGCCGTCCAGACTGAAACATGCGGCGAACACCGGGTTTGTGTGCCCCGTCAGGGTGGCGATCGATTGGCCTGTGGCGACGTTCCATATACGCGCTGTCTTGTCCCAGGATGCGGTCACCACTCGGGTGCCGTCCGGGCTGAATGAGGCGGCCATGACCGCGGACATGTGCCCCGTCAGGGTGGCGGTCGGCATCGGGTTCGCTAAGGACTTTTGCAGCAAGTCGTTTGCGGTCGGTGTGGAGTCTGGCCGCCGGACTTCCATGGCCACCAGCGAGGCATCGGGCGGCTGGTCCACTAGGAGGTTTGCGCCGAGAGCCGCGTACGCTCGGTCGCGCGAGCGCTCCTCCGACGCGCGTGCCTGTTGCCGCTGCTGCCGGAACAACAGCGCCGCCCCGAGGATCATCGCGACTGCCGCGGCTGCCGCGAGTTGAAGGCCCCGGCGTTGGCGTCTCCGGCGCTCCACCTGGAGGCGGCTTGCGGCGACCAGCCGCTCCTCGTCGTGTTTGCGCGCCCGCATCCCGTCCTTGCCCTCCTCCACGCGGGCCAAGTCGAGCTCGCCCAGAGGCTCCCCGGTCCGGCCTTCCGTCCATTCCTCGGCCCGCTGCAGGATGCGCAGCGCCCGCTGGCCGGGCAGGTCCGAGGATTCGAAACGCCGGCGCACCAGCGGGGCCAGGGTGTCGTGGGCCAAGCGGGTTGTCGCGCGATCCGATCCCGGCGCCTCCGATTCGTGCTCGCCCTCGGCGAGGAGATAGCGGTCCTGGCATTGCCCGACGAGCTCCGGGGTCTCCGGGAGGTGCCTATAGCGCTCCGCCACCTCGGCCGCCGACCGGGTCTCGGCGGTGCCCAGGGGAGTGGTATGAAAGAACAGGAGATCGAGGACCAGACCGGAGTCCACGGCCTCGGGCCGCCGCTCGCGGAGACGGCGGAGCTGCTCCTCGAGGAAGTCGTCGAGCAGGAGGCCGCGGCGCTTCATGCCCTCATAAAGGTCGAGGGTGAAGCGGGGGGAGGCGGACCCGGCCCTGGCCTGCATCCACATCTGGGTCAGCAGGATCTGAAGGATCGGCGCGATGGTGGCGGCGCGCTGCTCGATCAGGTCGCCGGCGATCCGGACTGGAAGCTCGGGGTCGATCTCCAGGCCGTAGTGCCGCTGCAAGCGGTCGCTCGACGCCGGGCCGAGGACGGCTTCCTCGATACCGTCGTGGTCGAGGTGGGCGACTTCGACACGGGCTCGTTGGAGTTTTTCGGCGTCCAGGAGCTGCAGCACCTCGGCCAGCCACTCCTTGCGGAAGCCGAGGACGAGGCGCCCCCGGGGACGGGTCTCGCGGACGGCGAAGAGCGTTCGCAACACAGCGGCGAAGTCCTCGACCTCCTCGTCGCGGGCGAGAGGACGTGTCCAGGCCTCCTCCGCCTGATCCAGGATGACGGCGAGAGGCTTGTCCGCCGTCTCCTCTCTTCGGTGCCAGGCGGCGCTGGCATCCCCGTCGCCCAACGCGCGAGCCAGAGTGCCGGCGAGGCCGAGAGACCGGTCGCGGCGCAGGAAAAGCACCTCGTGGGAAACTTCCAACCGCGGCAGGAGGCCTGCCCCGAGGAGCGACGACTTGCCCGCTCCGGTGGGACCGAAGAGGAGCACGATGGGCGCACCATCCGGCCGGGTGACCTCCTCATAGAGCTCGCGGAGCTCGCGGCCTCGCCCGAAGAAGACCGGAGCGTCGTCGCGGGTAAACGGAGCGAGGTGCTTGAACGGCGAGAGCGGCAGGTCCATCGCCGGCAGCGGAGGGAGACCGAAGAGCGGGTTCCGGGCCAGCCGGGGCAGGCTCCAGCGCCGGACTTCCTCCTCGGCGCCGGGAGCGACATGGAGATCCCAGGGCCACCTGTCCGGAACCATGGAGTCAACATGGAAGTGACGACAGGCTCTCTCCGGCAGATCGCCGGTCAGCGCCTGCACCGCCGCCGTCGCTTCCTCGAACGCGGCGCGCAGCGGAGCGCCGGAGGCGAGAGCCTGGTAGAAGCGGGCCGAGAGCTCCGTGGCCACCGAGTCCAGGATGTCCTGGGACGTGGCGACCACCGCCAGGACCCCGGCGGCGAGGAGACCCTGGACCTGCGCCTGGGTGGAGCAGCCGTTCAAGAAGACCAGCGCCAGCCCCCGCTGCTCGCCCAGGAACCGGGCGAGACCCGCGGCATGGACGGTCCGTGGCGTTCCTTCCGGAGACTCGAACAACAGCTCCCCGCTTCCCGCATGGCCGCCGAAGTGAAAGATCGCCACCCGGTCGCGGTACCGCGCGTCCAGGAACACATCGAGCACCTCGGCGGCCGTGGCGTTGGAGCGTGGGACGATCTCGCAGAGGCCGGACCGCTCCGCGGCGGTCAACGCCTCGCGCACCCGGCGCTGCTCTTCGGGGAGGTTGCGCAGGTAGAGAGATGGATCCTCCCGGTCGTTGGCGAACGCGAACAGCACGACCGGCCGTGGTGAGGTGTGCATGGCTCTTTATGGGAGTATAGGTCTCGGCTACGCTCCAGGCCGGCTGAGGAGAGAGACCCTTTGGGAGGGAAATTGTGTAGACGACTTCCGCGGCGCGGGCGACCTCTTGACGCGATCCGGGCGCTTGAGAGGGTCCTGCTTTAGAGTCGCCTCGGCACCCAGCGGCGGTCGGTCTGTCGCCTCGCGCTGAGCAGCAGCTTCGGCCTCCACCTCCTCAACGACTTCCGTGACGCGCTCGCGTTGGGATTGTGGTGAAAGGTGACGCCAGCAGAAGGTGCCTGGCGTTTTTTGGAGCCCGGGCCCAAAGGTGCCTGGCGTTTTTTGGCGCGGATGAGTCGGCGAGCAGGCGGCACTGGGTGAAGCCTCCTGCAACGAGATCATCCGCTTACGTCCACTCGCCCATAAAGTTGAAGCCATTGACTGGCCTCAGCCCGGATTCTGATGAGTGATAATCTGGGCGTCTGCTGCATAGTGGTATCAACCAAGCGAGGCACATGTAGGCAAGGAGCACTCCAAGACAACCGACCGCTGGATTATAAGGAATCGCATGCGCCCCGAAGAGTCCGGGGCGGTCGAGGTGCTCGCGGCACCTGATCCACACCACGCAAGAATCACGGTCTGTATCTTCATAGAGGTACTGTCCATGTGCCTTACAGAACTGACGCTCACAGCGGCTACACCGCATCGGCATACCGAAGGAATCTGCCTCGCTCGCCACGCCACCGCAGAAGTGGCAGAAGCGGCAAGCATCCTCTTCTTGCCTTCTCGCCAGTGCGCGGGCCTCTTCTCTTCGACGATCATCTCCTTGGCAACTCACGCACAGTCCCCTAAATGCGGAATGTTCTTCGCAGGCAAACGAATAACAACGCTTACACTGCATAGAGGCGGGGCGCTTGCACACATGGCAGATCATGGTCTGTGCTCCTCGACACTCCTAGCCGTTGGGATCTTCTCATCTCATACAACCGCGCTATGGCGCCCTCTTACTCGTGAAAGAAAAACGAGAACCTTGGCCGCGGGCGCCGCGCTCGTCTTGAGCTGCCAGAGCGCCTAGAGTAGGGTTTGCGGCAAGACCGGAAGGCCGATGGAGCGAGCAGCTTCATGGAGCCGCTCATCGAAGGTGGCGACGGTTGCTTCCACCTCTGACGCGATCACGAGATGCAGAGCATCGAGGGTCCGCAGGCGAGCTGACGTGTGGGTCGCCAGGGCCCTGGTCGCTTCAATGTGCCGAGTTTCGAGCGCGATGGTCAGAAACGCATCTCGGCGATGCTCGTCGAAAAGGGAGAAGACAGCCTCGGCTCCTTTTTGGGGCAGGAATCCCAGTTTTTCCTTCCGCACTATGACCACATTGAGCTCGGCGACCGCAAGGTCGCTGACGACCGGATAGGTAGCTTTCGCGACGATGGCCGCCGCTTCAGCGCTCCGCTCTTCCGGTGTGTAATAGGCCGCAAGCACCGAGGTGTCAAAGTAGATCACGACCGCTCTTCGTTACGGAGGTCGACCACCGAATTGCCGGGATAGGTCTCGGCACCCAGCCGGGCACGAAACTCGGAGAGGTCTGGCAGCTTCCGCTTCGCAGGAGTAGCCTGTTCCTCGGAGACATCGTTGTCGATGACGATCACGACACGCATCTTCCCGCGCGGAGCCGATGCCGGCGTTGGGGCGGTCAGGGTGCCTTCTTCGTCGATTTCGGCGACCGTCTCGATCATGACCACTGGCTCACCTCGGTTCCAGCGTTGAGGAGAGGATACCACCTCCGCTTGTATTCTCGGAGAGCCGATCACCTCTATTTCCCCGCCGCCGCCAGCTCCGCCTCCACCTGCTTCTCGAAATCCACCGCCTCCCCCCGCTTCTCCCGGGCCTCGCGGATGAGGCGGATGTTGCGCAGGGTGGTCTCGGGCTCCCAGCTCTCGCGGACGTTGGCGAGGGCGTCGCCGAGGGCCTGGCCGGCTTTGTCCTCGTTCTTGCCCAGGACGGCCAGCTCGAGGCGGGTGGCGTGGTCCCAGTAGTCGGGTTTGCCAGCGGCGACGCGGCGCTCGACGGCGTAGGTGACCACGGGGATCAGGTCGAGGCGGCGGGGGTCAGGCGGCTCCTTGAGCTCCATCAGAGTGACGGCGTTGATGCCCGGATAGGCGTCGCGCCAGTCGGCTTCGAAGCCTTTGAGATAGGCGTCGATCGCCTGGCCGAGAATGCCCCGCGCCTGGAAGCTCCTCCCCTCCTTGAGGGCGGCTTCCCAACGGTCTTTGTAGACGCGGCCGAGGATGCCGTAGGTCTCGCTGCTCGGGCCGCGGTTGGCGAGGAGGTCCTTGAGCACGGTTTCCGCCTCTTCCCCGCGGCCCGCACGGTTGAGGGCCAGAGCGAGCTGCTCGCGCACCATGACGGTGGCCGCCAGCGGCCTCGGCATTGCGTCCGCCAGCCGGATCATGTCGTCCCAGGCCTTCACGGAGCGGTAGGAGAGGAAGAGGTCGATGATCACCCCCGACTCCACCTTGCCGAGATCCCCCATCTCCGCCTCGGCGGTGTGGAGGGCGTCCGCGGTCTTCTTGCGGCGGGCGTCCGCCAGCTTCTTCTTCTGCTCCTCAGAGTAGTGGACCTGGTCGCGGAAGATATCGGTCTTGGTGTGGTCGATCTGCGGATAACCGTCGACGAGCTGGTAGATGGGGCTGTCGGTCGCCGGATCCTTGGCCGCCGCCTCGCGTGCCTCCGCCAGCCGCTTGCCCAACGCGGCCTTGGTGGGCTCGACGTCGGCGGGCCTTCCCTCGGGCGTCAGGGTGTAGGGCATGGCGCGCAACGGCGCGACGTCGAAGGGGAGCTGGCTGCCTCCCTTGGAGAAGATGAGGACCGTGCTCCACTGCCGCACCGCGTGGCGGAGGCCGAGCTCGTAGAAGACGTTGGCATTGGCCGTGGTCAGATCGGCGACCGCGAACTTGCAGAAGATCAGCCGCTCGTACATCGGCTTGTGGATCAGTCCGCCGGTCATCTCCTCGTCGGCGCGGATCGGATCGAGCCCCGCCTCGCGGATCGCCGGCGCGATCAGGTCGTGGTAGACGGCGTCGAAATCGACCAGCGTCCCCGAGACGTCGGGTTTCTTGCCGAAAGGCATGAGCACGAAGCAGAGATCGTTGGGCATGGGATCCTCCGGAAGAGCGCCGGCAGCGCCATCCTATCGCAGCGTGCAGGAGAGAGAGCCTACAGAGGAGTCGCGATCTCGGCCCACTCGCCCCGGAGCCGGGCTCCGGCGTGCACGGGGTCGAGGAAGCGGCGGCGGATGTCGGGGAGATCCGCCTCGCACTCCAGGAAGGCGTCGACGACGACGGGGTCGAAGTGGCGGCCGCGGTCCACGGCGATGAGGCGCACGGCTTCCTCGTGGTCGTAGCTCGCTTTGTACGGGCGGTGGCTGGTGATGGCGTCGTAGGCGTCCGCCACCGCCACGATGCGGGCGGCGAGCGGGATGTGCTCACCGGCGATGCGGTGCGGATAGCCGGCGCCGTCCCACCTCTCGTGATGGTGGTAGGCGATCTCCATCCCCATGCTGAGGAAGGAGTTGCCGCGGAATTTCTCGATGACCCGGCGCAGCGTGTCGCCGCCGATCTTGGGGTGGGTGCGCATCACCGCGCGCTCGCCGTCGTCCAGCGGCCCGGGCTTGCGAAGGATGGCGTCGGGAATGCCGACTTTGCCGATGTCGTGGAGCGGGCTCGACTTGAACAGATGGTCCACGAAGTCCTCCGCGATCTTGCCGCGGAAGGGGCCGGCGGCGAGCCGCTCGGCGAGGCGCCGGCTGTACGCGGCCATGCGCTCCAGGTGCTGCCCGGTGGCGTTGTCGCGCGACTCGGCGAGCTTGGCCAGGGTGAGCAGCGCGATGTCGCGCGTCTGCCGGATCTCCATGGTCTGCTCGTGGACCATACGCTCGAGGTCGCGGCGGTACTCCTCGTTCTGGCGGATCAGCCGGGCGCGTTCCATGGCCCGCTCCACCGTGTTGAGGAGGTCTTCCGCCGCGAACGGCTCGACGATGTAGTCGTAGGCGCCCTCACGCAGGCAGGAACGGGCCATGTCCAGCTCGTGGAGCCCGACGATCATGATCGTCGGCAAATTCTGGTCCAGATGCCGCAGCTTGCCGAGGAGCTCCAGGCCGGACATGCCCGGTGTCTCGATGCCGGCGAGGACGAGGGACGGGCGGGGCTTCCGCGCGGCCAGGGAGAGCGCCTCGCGGCCGTCGCGGGCGCTGCGGCATTGGTAGCGATGCGCCGAGAGCTGGGCCGCGACCAGATCGCGGCTGCCGCGCTCGTCGGCGACGATGAGGACCCGTTCGTTCATCAGAATTCAACCCGCATAGACGCAAAAACTACATGCCCCGCTAAGGGCCTCCTACAAGACATGGTGCGTTCCGGCGGCAAGAGGGAGCCGGCTGCTTCCTTCCCCCCGGCCTCCCTGCTACCATTTCGAAAAATTGAGCAGCGAGCGGGACCGGGAGGAGAGCCGTTGACGTCGCGAGAGCCTGGCCGGCCGATCACCATCCTCCATCTGTCGGACCTCCGTTTCGGCTGGAACCACCCCTTCGGCCGCCTCGCTCCGCTGCCCATGGACGACTCGTTCGAGTCGGTCCTCGCCCACCTCCTGGCCGACGTCGGCAGCCTCCACGACGACGACGGCTCGCCCGTCGAGCCCGACCTCCTGCTGATCACCGGCGACCTCACCAACGGCGCCAAGCCGTCGGAGTTCCGCGACGCCCTGCGCTTCGTCGACGGTCTCGCCCGCGGCCTCCGGCTGCCGCTCGACCGGGTGGCCGTCGTGCCCGGCAACCTCGACGTCAACCGCGACGCCTGCGCCGGATATTTCAGCCTGTGCCGGGCCGAGGAGATCGAGCCGCGCCGCCCCTATTGGCCGAAGTGGCGGTTCTTCGCCTCGTTCTTCAAGGACCTCTACCGCGACGTCGCCACCGCCGCGTTCACCGAAGCCCAGCCGTGGACCTTCTTCGAGGTGCCGGACCTCAAGGTGGTGATCGCCGGCATCAATTCCACAATGGCGGAGAGCCACCGCGACGAGGATCATTACGGCCTCGTGGGCACCGCCCAGATGGCCTGGTTCGCCCGCGAGCTCGAGGAGATGCGCCGCAACGAGTGGCTGCGCATCGCCGCCGTGCACCACGACCTGCGCGGCGAGCCGACGCGGCCCGAGGAGCGGGTGCGCGACCAGGGCGACCTCCTGGTGGCCCTGGGCGACCGGGTGAGCTTCGTCGTCCATGGGCACACCTGGGACGGCCGCTTCGAGCTCCTCGGCGGCGAGATCCCCGTCTTCGCCGCCGGCAGCTCCGCGATGCGCCCGGAGCGCGGCCCCGACGACTCCATGAACCAGTACCAGGTTCTCCAGGTGCGCAAGGACCGCGTCCGGCGCTGGACCCGCATCTGCGCCGCCGGCCGCTCCATGTGGCGCGACGATCCGCGCGGCGGCGCAGTCCTCAACCTCCAGCTCCGGCAGACCGGCGCGGCGTTCTACGAGCCGTCCGAGGCGACGCTGCTGCAGCGCAAGAAGGAGGCCGAGACCGGCTCTCACCGGGCGCCCGGCGAGGCCGCCTCCGGCCCGGTCGCCACGGGCGCGACGCCGCCCCCGCTCGCCGCCCGGGAGCGCGACGACCTGCTCTCCCGCGTCGCGGCGGTCTGCCGCTTGCGCGAGAAGCCGGGCGCCGAGGTGCGGCGGATGCGCGAGGGGCGGCCGCCCATCGAGTACCTGCGCGTCACGGCGCAGGACGGCGGCATCAGCCGCGTCTACCCGGTCGGCGTCGTCGACCGCATGGTGACCTGGGAGGACCTCATCTCCTTCATCGACCGCGTGCACACGCGCTACCAGGAGAGCGACACGGGCCTCATCTCGCGTCTGGTGTTCGGCGGCGGGGGTCTGGCCGGGGGCGCGCCCGAGGAGCTGGTGCGCGAGGCGGCGGCCCGCCGCGTCCACCTGGTGAGCTTCCGCGAGCTCCAGGAGGTGATCGACTTCAAGCCGCTCCTCGCCCGGCAGACGCGCCGCCTGGAGACCGACCAGGCCTACCATCCGGGCCACTACGTGCCGCAGCGCATGCGCTTCGCGGACGGCGGCCCCGAGAGGGCCACCGACGACGCCCTGGCGCAGGTCCTCGACTGGCTGGAGGCGCCCGAGGGGCGGTTCATCCTCGTCCTCGGCGACTCCGGCACGGGCAAGACGTTCCTGCTCCGCGAGCTGGCGCGTCGGCTCGCCGCCGATGGCGGTCTGATCCCCCTCCTCGTCGAGCTGCGCCACCTGGAGAAGAGCCGCACGCTCGACCAGCTCCTCGCCCAGCACTGCGCCCAGGAGGGGCTGGAGGACTTCTCGGCATCCCGATTCCGCTACATGCTCGACCAGGGGCGCATCGCCCTCCTCGTCGACGGTTTCGACGAGCTGCTGGCGCGCGTCACCTACGAACGCGCCGCCGACCACCTCGGAACACTGCTCCAGGCCGCCGCCGGCGCCGCCAAAGTCGTGGTGACCAGCCGCCGCCAGCATTTCCTCTCGGACCAGCAGGTCAAGATGGCGCTCGGCGAGCAGGTGGATCAGGTGGCCGGCCGGCGGCTCGCCACGCTCCTCCCCTTCGACGGACGGCAGATCTCCGGCTTCCTGGAGCGCTACTGCGGCGACGGCGAGCGCGCCGGCCGCCGCCTGAAGCTGCTCCAGGAAGTGCGCCTCCTCGGTCTCGCCGAGAACCCGCGCATGCTGGGCTTCATCGCCGACCTGCCGGAGGAGGACCTGCTCAAGGCGCGCCAGAGCTCCGAGGAGATCTCCACGCCGAAGCTCTTCGAGATCCTCCTCACGCGCTGGCTCGGCCACGAGCTGTGGCGCGCCGACCAGCCCGGCTCCCATCCGGCGCTCACCCTCGGGCAGCGCTGGAAGGCGGTCACCGAGCTCGCCCTGCACCTCTGGCGGACGGCGCAAAGCTCGGTGAGCCTGGGCGAGCTGACGCGGGACGTGGCGCAGGCGCTCGCGGCGCTCGGCGAGCGGCAGCGCGACGATGCGGCCTTCCAGGTCGGTGCGGGGACGCTCCTGGTGCGCGACGAGGAGGGGCGCTTTTCCTTCCTCCATCCGTCGGTCGTGGAGTGGCTGGTGGCGCGCTCGGCCGCCGCCGGCGCCCAGGCCGGGGAGCAGCCCGAGATCCTGGCCGTGCGCGAGGCCTCGGAGCTGATCCTCGAGCTTTTCGCGACCCTGGCGGGCAAGGAGGCGGCGGTGCGCTGGGCCCGCCTCACGCTGGCCGCCGACGCCCCGCCGGCCGCCAGGGAGAATGCCCTGCGGCTCGCGAAGCTCCTCGACACCGCGCCGGAGCGCCAGCTCGACTTCGCCGGGCGCGACCTGCGGGGCCGCGACGAGTCGGGCCAGGATTTCAGGGGCGCCGACTTCTCGGGCGCCGACCTCTCGGTCGCCCGCCTGGTGGGCACCGTCTTGAGCGGCGCGACGCTGACCGGCGCCAGCCTCGCCGGCGCCGACCTCACCCGCGCGAAGCTCGACGGCGCCGCCCTCGAGAAAGCCGACCTGACCGGCGCCCGCCTGCTCGGCGCCGACCTGCGTGGCGCGCGGCTCGCCGGCGCGGTGCTGCGGCGGGCGAAGCTGGTGGGCGCGACGCTGGACGACCCGGGCGAGCGCGCCTTCGACGGCTGCGACACCTACGGCGCTGCCCTCGGCTCACCCCGCAACGTGCAGGCGGTGGTGGCCGCCTCCTTTCCGGTCGCGGCCGTGGCCTGGGACGGCACCGGCGAGCTGCTGGCCGCCGGCGCCGGCAACGCCGTGCAGCTCTGGGATACGGTGGCCGGCCGCGAGGTGCGGCGCTTCCTCGGCCACGCCGGCCGGGTGCTCGGCGTCGCGTTCGCGCCGCACGGCGGCCTCCTGGCGAGCGCCGCCGAGGACGGCACGGTCCGCCTCTGGGACGTGGTCACCGGCGAGGAGGCGGGCTGCTTCTCCGGCCACGAGGGCGCGGTGTGGAGCGTCGCCTTCGCGCGCAGCGGCGAGCTCCTGGTGAGCGCCGCGGCGGACGGCACGGCGCGCATCTGGGAGATGGCGGGCCGGCGCGAGCTGCACCGCCTGCCGCACCCGCAGCCGGTGCGCTGCGCCGCCTTCAGCCCCGACGGCGCCACGGTCGCCACCGGCGCCGCGGACGGCACGCTCCGCCTGTGGAGCACGGTGGCGGGCACCGAGGCGCTGAGCATCGGCCGCCACACCGGGCCGGCGCTCGCCGTCGACTTCCGCCTCGACGGCCGTTATTTCGCCAGTGCCTCCGAGGACCGCACGGCGCGGGTCTGGGACCTCGAGGGGAGGGAGCTGTGCCGCTTCCAGGGCCACGAAGGGACCGTGCTGGACGTCGCCTGGAGCCCCGACGGCCGTGTCCTCGCGACGGCTTCCGACGACCGCTCGGTCCGCCTCTGGGACGTCATTTCGAAGCGCGAGCTGAGCGCGCTCCAGGGGCACGAGGCGCCGGTGCGCGCGGTGGCGTGGAGCCCCGACGGCCGGCGTCTCGCCAGCGGCGCCGAGGATCGCACCGTCCGCCTCTGGGACCGCGCGAGCGGCCAGGAGGCCCGCCGCCTCACCGCCTGGCGCGGCGGCGTGTGGAGTGTCAGCTTCAATCGCGACGGCCGCGGCCTGGTGAGCCTCGCCGACGATCGCTCGATCCGCTACTGGGACGTGGTCTCCGGGCAGACCCTGCAGCGCCTCAAGGGGCATCCGAGCTGGGAACGCAACGCCGCCTTCAGCCCCGACGGCACGCTCCTCGCCGGCGTGGCCGGCGGCGACGCGGTGCGCCTCTGGAACCTGGCGAGCGGCCAGGAGCTGCAGCGCTTCGTGGGCCACGAGGCGAGGGTCATGGCCGTCGACTTCAGCCCGGACGCCAGGAGCCTCGCCAGCGGCTCGGCGGACAGGACCCTGCGTCTCTGGGACCTGGAGAGCGGCGTCGAGCGGCGGCGCTGCCTGGGCCACCAGGGCCCGGTCCTGAGCGTCGTCTGGAGCGCCGACGGCACCCGGTTGGCCAGCGGCTCGGCGGACCGCACCGCCCGCCTCTGGGACGTCGCGGCAGGGCGCGAGTCCCAGCGCTTCGTCGGCCACCAGGGAGCCGTGGGAAGCGTCGCGCTGAGCCCGGACAGCCGCACCCTCGCCAGCGCCTCCGCGGACCGCACCGTGCGCCTCTGGGACGCGGCGACCGGCAGCGAGACGCAGTGCCTGAGCGGCCACCAGGGAGCGGTCCTCGCCGTCGCGTGGAGCCCGGACGGCGCCCGCCTGGCCAGCTCTTCCATGGACGGCACGGTGCGCCTCTGGGACCCCGCCTCGCCGCGCGAGGCGCAGCGCTTCATCGGCCACTCCGGCCCGGTGTGGAGCGTCGCCTGGAGCCCCGACGGCAAGCTCCTCGCGAGCGGCGCCGACGACAACACCGTCCATCTCTGGGATGTCCGGACCGGCGCCTGCGCCGCCGTCTTCGCCCTCCTCCCCGAAGGCTGGGCCGCCTTCACCCCGAACGGCCGCTACAAGCTGGGAGGAACCCCGGCCGGCGGCTTCTGGCACGTCATCGGCCTCTGCCGCTTCGAGCCCGGCGAGCTCAACCCCCACCTCCCCAACCTCCGCCAGCGTCCCGCGGCCCCGCTGCTGGAAGGTACCCTGGCACCGGGTTGAAGCAACACGGACAAACACGGACAAACACGGACGAGCACGGACAAGAGCTGTCCGTGTCAGTCCGTGTTCGTCGGTGTTCGTCCGTGTTGTCCGTGTTCCCCTTGCTCACGAGGTCCCGATCAGCAAGCCCGCCAGGAAGACCAGCGCGCCGCCGATGACAACCTGCACGGTCGCGCCGAGCCAGGGCGTGTCCATGTAGCGGTGCCGGACCCAGGAGATGGTGAGCAGCTCGGCGATGACGACGCAGACCGCGACCACGGTGGCGACCTTGAAGCTGGCGATCAGGTA
>Ga0075436_100000165_pt1 | contig 41301 bp, 43 predicted proteins | sample RhiMethybrSRZTD5_FD_75303 | JGI IMG/M metagenome (GOLD analysis project Ga0075436, IMG submission 75303) | Populus rhizosphere microbial communities from Tennessee, USA - Rhizosphere MetaG P. TD hybrid SRZTD5 | ecosystem: Host-associated > Plants > Roots > Rhizosphere > Soil | place: USA...
GCGGTAAGGTGAGCCTGTTGCTCGTAGCGGCCGCTCTGCTGCCACTCTTCTTTCTGGTGATCGCACCTGTATGGCAAATGGTATCTCTACCAGAGCCGTACTATGTCGAACTACCAGAATTCAAGGGACGTATCCTCGACGGAGGGCAAGTAAAAACGGGCACCTTCACAGTCATAGAGCGTTTCGAACTGACCCCACAATGGGGAGAAGACGGAATCCTTGTCTACGACTCAGTGATTCAAGGATTACCAGTGTCGAAACGTCCGAACGCCCTAAGGTTTAGGGCATGGAAACCAGACCCTAAGAGCTTCGGCATCTTCAGCTACGCAAAGAAAGAGATCCCTGTACCAAACACGTGGGGCTGCTATCAGGGGATAGGTAACATAGAAAGAGAGGGTCAGCGCTTAAAGGTATCTCCTGATTTTTTTGGATCACCACTTATAATAATCGGGACTCTCTTGGTAGCTCTACTATTACTCATAGCATGGGTGGTTAATCCATGTTTCCCGTACCAGTGAAACCAAGCTACATCCATGAGCTCCGATGATACGCGTCATCGGAGCTTTTTTATTGTAAAAATTTTATGATAAGATTTACTCATGCGATACCCAAATTTCAACGAAGAAAAAAAGCTCTGGAAGCAAGGATTTGAGTGGGTGATTGGACTTGATGAAGCGGGGCGGGGGCCCTTAGCTGGCCCAGTGGTTGCCGCGGCAGTGAGTTTGGTAAGGCCAATACAATTAAAAGGAATACGCGATAGTAAAACGCTTTCTGAAAAGCAACGAGAGTATTTTTATGAAAAATTGACCAACCATCAGCATGTCAGATGGGCGGTGGCGGCCATTTCTGAACGAGAGATAGATAAAATCAACATTCTTAATGCCACAAAGCTCGCGATGCAGAATACCATTGAAAGCTTGCAGCCTACTGCAGAAAAAGGACTGCACCTACTTATTGATGGCAATTTTAAGATAAAGTCAAAGATACCACAGCGGTCAATTATAGGCGGGGATGGGAGGGTATTCTCTATAGCGGCGGCAGGAATCATAGCCAAAGTAACACGCGACCGGCTCATGAGACAAATGCATAAAGAATACCCTGAATACGGATTTGACCGTCATAAAGGATATGGTACTGCTATGCATATTCGTAACCTCCAGAAGTTTGGGCCATGCGAGATTCATAGAAGGTCATTCTTTCCAGTTTCCCTCTTGTCAAACCTCAATTTATCTGATAACATGCAGGTACATAGCTAAGTAATATTAAGACTAGAAAGGGGTCGGGAAAACTTCGGTTTTCCCGTGAAGGAAAACAGTGAGCCTACAGGGCGAGCGTTAGAAACCGTGGGTTTCTAAAGAGCAAGCCCGATAGCCCGTAGAGGCGCCCCGCCTTTGGCGGGAAAGAGGGCTTGCGATTAACTCTATACTACATGGCAGTACCGAAACGACGCCGAACAAAATCAGCTTCCAAACAGCGCCGGATGCATATATTCATCACGCCGGCGGCTTTGGCTACCTGTCCAAAATGCGGCAAAACCGTCCGTCCGCATACCATCTGCAAATACTGCGGATATTATAAGAATACGGAATTTGTTGATGTGTTAAGCAGGTTAACCAAGAAAGAAAAGAAAGCACGGGAGGCAGAAATGAAGGAGGTAGAGAAAACCAAATAATTATGGCCAGTAGGCACCTTTCACGAAGTATCGCAATGCAGAGTTTATACGAATGGGATTTTTATGGTAAAACCCATTCATTAGCCGACATCGTTGAGCGCAATATCAAGGATTTTGGACCAGGATTGGAAGATACTAATTTTGTCCGTTCAATAGCCAACGGCGTGTCACAACACTTGGCCGCCCTTGATAATATCATTGAAAAAGCCGCTCCCGAATGGCCGATTGCCCAGATTCCCCTGGTTGACCGCAATGTCTTGCGCATAGGCTTGTACGAACTGTTGTACGCTGATAAAAAGGAAGTACCGCCAAAAGTAGCCATTAATGAAGCTATTGAATTAGCAAAAACATTTTCTGGTAAAGTATCAGGAAAATTTGTTAACGGAGTATTAGGGACCGTATATAAACAATTAAACCCCGAGACAAGCGAGTAATAACGAAGCTTGCCCCGCCCTCTATGCTGAATATCTCATTGAGCTTAGAGGGCGGGGTTTCATTCATTGAAACCTTATGAAAGATTTTACGCTCTTAGAAAAGAAATTAAAGACACATTTTAAGGACAAAGAACTGCTCAAGCAGGCGTTTGTGCACCGTTCATATCTTAATGAAAACCCTGATTCAGGGTTAGAGCATAATGAACGGCTGGAATTTTTAGGCGATGCTGTGCTTGAATTAGTTATCACGGAGCACTTGTATAAAGAGCATCCCGATAAACCCGAAGGCGAGCTCACCAATTGGCGCGCATCCCTGGTGAATGCCAAAATGCTCATGACGGTAGCAGAAGAACTGGGTTTTAATGAGTTCCTTCTGTTAAGCCGGGGCGAAGCAAAAGAACTGGGCAAGGCACGCCAATACATATTGGCCAATACCTTTGAAGCCTTTGTGGGTGCTTTATACCTCGATAGTGGCTATGATTCGTGTGATGCGTTCATTTCTGAATGTTTATTGCCACGGCTTCCTGAAATCATCAGCAAAAAGCTGTATAAAGATGCCAAATCGCATTTTCAGGAAGAAGCCCAAGAGCGTGTCAGCATTACCCCAAGTTATAGAGTAGTAAAAGAATGGGGTCCCGACCACCAAAAGAAGTTTACGGTCGGTGTATTCCTTGGCAGTGAAAAAGTTGCCGAGGGGGATGGTTCGTCAAAACAAGAAGCGGAAGAAGAAGCAGCAAAAGCAGCTTTAGCTGCTAAACAATGGGAGTAATAAGAATATATTAAATATAAACAATGTTAACTATTAGACTTACAAGAAAAGGGAAGAAAAACCAGCCGTTCTTTCGGGTGGTGGTTGTTGATAAGCGCCGTTCGTCAAAAGCGGGGGAATCAGTAGAAGATGTAGGATGGATTGATCCGCTGACTAAGCGCAAGTCCTTGAATAAAGACCGCATTTTACAATGGATCAAGAATGGTGCTCAGCCATCTGATACCGTTCATAATCTCTTGGTTACTGAAAAGATCATTGAAGGTAAGAAAATCCACGTTGCCCGGGTAAAAAAGAGCGCTGAAGCTGCTCCAGTAGCCGCTCCGACAGCAGCTGCCGCCCCCGCAGCAGAGGCACCACAAAATGCCCCAACTCCCGAGGAAAAACCAGCTGAACAGGCCCCCACGCCAGAAGAAAAACCAGCAGAACAACAGGCTCCCATCGACCAGCCAAAACCGGAAGGCCCGGCCAGTTGACTTTTGCTGAGAAAATTGTTAATATTTCCCTTATAAGTGGACCAGGAAAAAAAATCAAAAAATATCATAAAACGGGAGGGGATAGTATTGGAGGCACTTCCAAACACCTCCTTTAAAGTTCAACTGGACGACGGTAGTCAGATATTGGGATTTTTGTCAGGAAAAATGAAGTTAAACCGGATCAAAATCCTCATTGGAGACAAAGTTACCGTTGAAATGACCCCCTATGATAATTCAAAAGGAAGAATAACATATCGATTACGGTAAACACATGAAAGTTCGACCTTCAGTAAAAAAAATGTGCAATGATTGCAAGATTGTAAAACGATACGGTCGGATTTATGTTATTTGCAAAAAAAATCCAAAACATAAACAAAGACAAGGATAATTATGCCACGAATTGCAGGGGTGAGCATCCCCGACAACAAAAGAATGGAAATTGCCATCACCTATATTTATGGAATAGGGCGTCCTTTAGCTCATAAGATTTTAAAAGCCACCAAAGTTGACATCAACAAAAAGGCTAAAGATTTAACACCTCAGGAAGTCAACGATTTAAAGGAATACATTGAAAAGCATTATAAAATTGAAGGAGATTTGCGCCGGCAGACCATGGTTAACGTCAAGCGCTTAAAGGATATTGGAGCCTGGCGCGGACTTCGCCACGCCAAGCACTTGCCCACCCGCGGACAACGAACAAAAACCAATAACCGCACTGTACGGGGCAATGTACGAAAGACCATGGGATCAGGACGTAAGCCAGCAGCATCACCAACTTAATAAACTATGGGAAAGAAACAAGTAGCACAACAGAATCAAGAAGAAGTAATGAAGGAAAGCGAAGCAGTTACCGCTAACGTCCAAAAAGTAAAGACGCGCACTGCCGACCGAGTTCCTGAAGTAAGGGTCTATATCTCTTCTTCATATAATAATACGATTGTCACGTTGACCGACGGACAGGGTCGAGTTTTAGCTTCCAAGTCAGCGGGTGCCGTAGGATTTAAAGGAACAAAGAAATCAACATCGTTTGCTGCTTCCCGTGTTGCTGAAGCTATTTCAATCCTGGCAAAGAAAGCAGCTGCTGAAAAAGTGTATGTTTTTGTAAAAGGAATTGGTGCGGGACGGGAATCTGCCGTGCGAACATTAGTAGCACAGGGATTAAACATTGTTGGCATTAAAGACGTTACTCCTATCCCTCATAATGGTCCAAAACCAAAGAAAGTAAGACGCGTATAAACCATGGTTGAAACACCCGTAAAAAATCCACGAGCAAAAACAGGGGACCCAATGGCCCCCGCTTCTTCAACTGAGCGAAGAAAAAAGCGCCCGGGGGCAGCATCAGAATATAAAAAATCCCTTACTGAAAAGCAGGCTCTTAAGCATTTGTACGGATTGACCGAGAAGCAGTTTAAACGCTATGTTACTGACGCCATGGAATCTATTGGAAAGGGCAATATGCCTGACCAATTGATGAATAAATTAGAGCGCAGGCTTGATAACGTGGTATTCCGCGCAGGTTTTGCCAAAACACGCGCCCAGGCCCGCCAATTGGTTTCACATGCCTATTTTACCGTTAACGGCAAACCAGTAGATGTTGCTTCATTTAAGGTAGACATGAATGACGTGGTTGCTATTAAGCCAACAAAAGTTAAGAAATTAATTTTCAAAGATTTAGCCGACACATTAAAAAAAGCCCAAATAGCTTCATGGTTGAAGCTTAATGCTGAAAAACTTCACGTAGAAGTTGTGGGCGAACCAAATTTCATTACTGCAAATCCGCCGGTCGAAATATCATTAATATTCGAGTTTTATTCACGTTAATTAATAGGTGTTGGGTGTTGGGTGCTCGATAATCGTTTACAAACGTATCTAGCGCCTAAAACCTAACACTTATAAAAAAACATTATGATTCCACTTCCATTACCGACAAAAGTGGTTCAAAAGCAAAAACACCAAGCGGTGTTTGAAGTGCAGGGATTGTATCCAGGATATGGAGTAACCATCGGCAACGCATTACGGCGCGTGCTCTTGTCATCCATGGAGGGTGCCGCGGTCACTGAAGTGAAGATTAAGGGAGCAGCCCATGAGTTTTCAACGCTTCCGGGGGTTATGGAAGACGTTATTATGATTTTGCTGAATCTCAAGAATCTCCGCTTTAAGATTCACGAGGGAGTAGAACAGAGGGCCACCTTAAAGGTAAAAGGCGCAAAAGAAGTAACCGGCGCCGACTTTGAATTATCTCCTCAGATTGAACTTTCAAATCCCGAGTTGCATGTCGCCACTATTACTGATAAAGGCACCGAATTAGAAATTGAAATCAAAATTGAAAAGGGCGTCGGATACGAACCAAAAGAACGCCGGCACGCCAAAAAGTCAGAAATTGGATCTATTGCCATGGATGCCATTTTCACTCCTATTAAGAACGTTAATTTCCAGGTTGAAAGCATGCGCGTAGGCGAGCGGACTGACTTTGACAAGCTTTCAGTCCAAGTTGAAACCGACGGCACCATTACCCCTGAAGAAGCCTTTTACAACGCCTGCGATCTGTTGATCCAGCACTTCAATATTGTATTTGAAGGAAAATCTTCTTCAACACCAAAAGAAGCCAGCCAAGAACAAACCGGTGAAGGCGAAGACGTATTAAAGACATTAGTTGAAGATTTAAAGCTTTCAACCAGGACTATTAATGCCCTCACTGAAAACAGCATTAAGACGGTTGGGGGATTGATCAAGAAATCAGAAAAAACCTTGTCTGAATTAGAAGGAGTTGGCGAAAGCGCTCTTGAAGAAATCAGAAAAGCATTAAAGAAACTTGGCTTAGAGTTAAAAGCTGAATAACCATCATGCGAAAGAAGAATAAAAAAGGACGAATATTTTCACGGCCCAAGAACCAGCGGGTGGCCTTATTGAATTCATTGGCAACCAGTCTTTTTGAGCGCGGAAAAATAACTACCACGGAAGCTAAAGCAAAGGACTTGAAAATGACGGCTGAAAAGCTGATTACCCGCGCCCGCGACAATACGGTAGCAAACCGAAAATTATTGGTAAAATACTTGCCTCCTGCAGTTGCCCGTAAATTGGCAACCGAAATTGCTCCACAGTATGCTTCACGCAGCGGGGGATATACTAGAATCACCAAGCTTGGCCCACGCAAGTCAGATGGGGCAGCGATGGCTATTATTGAATTAGTGAAATAATCATGGAAACCATAGACAGAAAAAACCATATTATTGACGCAACTGACAAGGTGCTTGGTAAATTAGCTACCGAGGTTGCTGTTTTGCTGCGCGGCAAGAATAAGTCCGGATTTGCTAATTATAGAGATATGGGAGATTTTGTTACGATCAAGAACGTTGATAAAATGCGCGTGACTGGAAAGAAGTTTACCAATAAGATTTATTATCACCATTCATTGTACTTGGGAGGATTGAAAGCTCAAACTATGAGCGAATTAGCAGCTAAGAAAGGCCATTCAGAAGTTTTACGCAAAGCAGTATTGGGCATGTTAGCCAAAAACAAATTACGCGCACAACAGATTAAACGATTAAAGTTCGAAAAGTAACCTATTATGGAAAACCAAGATTTAGAATTAGAACAAGAAGACTTACTTACTGAAAAAGATTTGGCTGCAAAATCAGACCGGTATTTTGAAGCAACCGGGCGCCGAAAGACCGCAACCGCCCGCGTGCGCATTTTTACCCGCGGCGAAAAGGAATTCTTAGTGAATAACAAATCATACAAGGATTATTTTACGGTTGAAGAAGATCGCGAAACAGCAATTTCGTCTATGAAGAAGATGAAGTGCTTAGATAAGTTCCGCGTAACGGCAATTGTAAACGGCGGAGGCAGGGGAGCACAAGCAGAAGCAGTACGACACGGCACCGCCCGGGCATTAGTTGAATTTAACAATAATTTTAAAAAGAGACTTCGTAAGGTTGGATATCTCACCCGCGATCCTCGTATGCGCGAGCGTAAGAAGTTCGGTCTTAAGCGCGCCCGTCGCGCTCCACAGTGGGCAAAGCGATAATCGAAGGAATGGAATGATAAACTATACAAAAAAGTGGTGGCTTCTGGGGTGTCATCGAAGAGCTGAAAGATTGTATAGTACAAATGGTTCGAATGATGGACATAGAGTTCTTATATCTCAACAACTTTTTATTGATGGACATGCTGAGCATAAGGGCCTAATACATAAGTATAATCCACTTGTCCGTTTCCGTTTTTCCCACTTGATTTTTTGGCGAAAGGAATATAATGAATATCAGTTAAAGGTAAAAAGAAATACTTACAATCATATTTACGAAGTGTGCATTAAGGAGGGATATATTACGAAGGATGAAGGTACGGGATTCCCTACGGTTGCCAATGGTAAAGCATATAATATTCATGGGTTTCCGTTGGGATACTTCACTGGACTTTTCTCTACTTATGACAAGGTCTGGTTGGCTATTGGGGCACTTATAATTGCACTAATCGGAAGTAGCTTAATTGCAAATGTATTTACAAAGAAAGAAACTTCAGCAGTGCCCACAGTACAAGTTTATCCCACTATAACTTCTCCCAATGTTAATCCAGTAATTAATGTTTACCCGAATAAATAATTTAAGTCATAGTTTCACAATTTAATAGTATTAGAAAATCTTTAAGCACCATTTACTCCGTGATTTAGGTATAATATAATGATGTAAAACGTCATTATAAGATATGAACATGAAGTATAAAAACACAATAGATAAAGGTTCTGTTAGATATATTATCTTTAAAGAAGACGATACATGGTATGGTGTTGCTTTAGAATTCAATGTTGTAGAAGAGGGAGATGATAAATTAGCAGTAATGGCTTCATTATTTCAAGCAATTCAGGGATATGTAAAAACTGCACAGAAATTAAAGATGAGGCCAATGCCTTTAAATCAAACCCCAGATAAAGAGTACGAAGAATTATGGGATAAATTAGAAAATGAAAAGAAAGATGAATCCGAGATGCCAGCGAATATCTATACTTTTGGTCATTTATCAGTAGCACCTACTGCCTTGGCTTATTAATATGGCTAGAAATGTCTTTAATTGGACTTTTTCTGACGTAGAAAAATTTCTAAAGGAATACCACTTTACTCATACTCATACAGAAGGAAGTCATTACTATTACACTGGAGTTTATGGGGGACAACCAAGAATAGTAAGAGTTCCATTTCATGGCTCAAAATCATTTAAGCCGAGAACATTAAAAGGAATGATAAAACAATCAGGAATTCCTCAAAATATTTGGTTAAAATAATTAATTCATTAAGTCATAGTTTCAAAATTTCATAGGTTGCCAGCTCAAGTTGTTGATATATTAAAATTATATTAACAACTCAAATAGTATGTCTACGAAAGATCACCTCAAACCCCACAGTGGGCAAAGCGATAATCTCTATCGCTTGAGACTAAAAAACCGCCTCTTGGCGGTTTTTTGTTAGGGGATGATTCGTTCTGAAGCAACCATCGTTTGCTGAGTGAGGAGGTAGAATTTGGCGTCTCGTTGATTAAAAGAGACCAGAGGATTGGTGATTCTTATATTTCCATCAACTACGGTAATGGTATTTGGTAAAAGGGCCGTGTTTACCGGGCCACGGTCGTCAGTTTCGCACATGCTGATGGAATCTCCTGCCCGGAAGGCAACATAATAATTATTCATCCACCAGATGGTATTGATTGGTTGTAAAGCAGTTTGAAGGTGAGATTTTTTAAATACATTGCCGCTGATATCAACATTCCATAATTGAGTTCCCGATGCGTATAAAAGTTGGAGACCGTCAGGAGATGTTTTAAAATTGGTTACATTTTGAGCAATAAGGCCAAATGCCTTTGATGTCCGGTCTAACATATAAAGTGATGCATTCTCTTGTAAAAATACGTTTCCCGCACTTAATGTTACGGTATACGAAGATGTTTTCTTAAGAGGGAAGACAATAGTGTTAAACCGTTCTTTTATTGCGTTAGTACCATCAGATGCGTAGATAAATCCATCACCGGCAAGCCAGGTAATTTTTTGATCTGCCGCCTGGTACGCATATACATCTTGAACTAGCGGTAATTCTTGCCCCCCAGCATACAGATTTTTATTTTTTATGAAGAGAATTTTTTCGGTAGGAGTGCTCAGATTTGTAGTTTGGTTGGTAGAGATACTAGCAAAGGAAATCTGCTTTGCAGTCAAAAGGGTAGGAAGCACAGTCACTTTTGCCTGGGGTTCTGTCGGCTCAACAAGAAAATAAGAATTGTTCACTTTTACAATAAGTTTATCTGAAGTGTTTGACCAGATAGCATCTTTTATGAGTCCGCTTGTCGGTAGTAAAAAAGCGCTCTTTTGGCCATTTGAAAGGTCCACAAGCTCCATACCCATGACTCTTTCTGTAGTTGTTGCTAATAATGGCCCCACCAATGCCCTGCTACCGTCGGGTGAAAGCGAAAACCACGTGGCATCGTTGCTGAGCACATCAAACCGGAGGTCTTTTTTAAATAAAATAACATTCTCGAGCTTGGTAACCTGGTTTCCTGCTACCGGCAACGTCTTTTCATAATCAACATAACCGTCTTTTTTAATGCTAATCGTATGGAATTTAGGCAACAGGTTTTGGACAAACACCGAGCTTGAAAATATGTTGGTTGTCTTGGGTGACATTGAATCAATACCAATAGAAGCACCAAGAGGCATAGCTTTTACATAAATACCGCCGGTTTTCGTAATTTTCTGGTCGCCAAAATCAACCCGATAGCCCATAGAATAGAGCACCAGGTAGGGGACGAGTATTACAAACAGGAACACACACACCCCAAGAAGTATTAATCTGGTTCTTAAAAGCATGTCGCCATATTAGCAGAAAATCAGCATATTTTCCACCCTCTGTACTAAAAAACCGGCAATAATGCCGGCTTCCTTGTTTATAATTTTTCTGCTACAAAGTTGGTGAATTCAGCCAATCGGCAGGAGTAGCCCCATTCGTTGTCGTACCAAGCGACTACTTTCACCATATCGCCGTTAACCATCGTCTCATGCACATCAATAATAGATGAGTGCGGATCGCCTTTAAAGTCCATAGAAACAAGCTCATCTTCTTCAACGCGCAAAATTCCCTTCATGGATTCGGCTGCTTTCTTAAATGCATCGTTGACCGCTTCTTTAGTGGTTGGTTTTTTAACCTGGACAATCAAATCAAGCACGGAAACCACTGGCGTGGGTACGCGCATGGCAATCCCATCAAGTTTTCCGTTGAGCTCGGGAATAATCTTACCAATTGATTTTGCTGCGCCCGTGTAGGTGGGAATAATATTAAGTCCTGCTGCTCGTGCCCTGCGTAAATCCTTATGGGGAAGGTCAAGGATTTTCTGGTCGTTGGTATAACTATGGACGGTGGTCATAAAGCCCTTTACAATGCCAAAGGTATCGTTAAGTACCTTGGCTGTGGTTGTCAGACAGTTAGTGGTGCATGACCCCATATCCATAATGGTAATGGCAGGGTCAAAAGTATCTTCGTTAACGCCCAGGTTAAAGCCGGGGATTTCTTTTTCTTTTGCCGGAGCAGAAATAATGACTTTTTTAGCACCGGCTTTAAGGTGTTCGTGGCCGTCAACAAAGCCCGTACATTCTAAGACAATATCAACCCTCAGCTTCTTCCACGGGAGTTTTTCTGCGCGTGCTTCGGCCAACACGGTGAATTTTTTGCCGTTTACGGAAATAAAACCATCGCCGTATGAGATGTCGGCGTGGTACGTTCCGTAATTAGAATCATGCTTTAAGAGGTGGGCAAGGGTTTTGGTATCAGTGAGATCGTTGAGAGCAACAATCTCCAGGTGGGAAAATTGCTCAAGCATGCGCTTGAATGTTTGCCGCCCAATGCGGCCAAACCCATTGATTGCAATATTTGCCATATAAATGGATATAGGGGATGAGGTACATATTATAACTAGTGTTTAGCAAAGAATAATTAGGCAAGATTCAAGGCGCGAGGAGCGAATTGATACAGCGTGAGCGTATCGTTCGCGACATAGCAACGCAGAAGATTGTCTAATTATTCTTTGCCCTTTGGGAACCCACTCCATGAGCGATTTCTGTGTTGGAGCTTCGTCGGCGTAGTCTACGACTACAACCTTCTCGCTCCGCCTTGAACTCATCTCAAGGGGTGGGTTCTAAAAGTAGTTATAATATGTACCTCATCCCTATGCTTTAATACCACAAAGCTCGTCAATACGTTCCCGATCAAACCCAATGACTACATTTCCGTCAATTTCAACCACCGGGACGCCCATTTGCCCTGAAATAGCTACCATTTTTTCTAGTTCGTGCTCGTTTTCAGACACATCAATTTCTTTGTATTCTATATTGTGTGAAGTGAGATACTTCTTGAGACTATTGCAATAGACGCACGTAGGAGTTGAATAAATAGTAACCATATTATGATGCTGCTGGTGCACAGGCTGCGGCATTAGAAGAGGCAGTAGTACTGTTGGCTGGAGCGTAGCTTACTGAGAAGGAAGTAGAGGCTTCGGTAGTATCAAGTTTTTGCGAGCAGAAGCTCGGAGCCGTGTTTGATGAGTCGCATACTAAAGTCCTGATTCCATCAGCTGAGCGGCTGCCATTTGCTTCTTGACCGTTGACAATAACCGTTGGCGAGCCCTGGATGTTGTATTTGGTATTAAGGGCAAAGTCGGCATCGGCATAAGCTAATCCACGCTTGGCATCACCCATGCACGAGTTTACCTTGGCTACATCAATCCCGGTTGAAGACAGACAGGCAGCGCTGTCACCAATAGGCATGCCGTTAGATAAGGTGCTGGCGGATTTTTTCATATAGCAGCCAAGATAGGTGTAATATTTTGGAGCCTGTTCTTCACGAATGCACATTTGGCGTAGGTTTTCTTCGGCTTCTTTTCCACCGGTTTTGGTGGTAATGTTGTAGGGCTGTGAGTCATGCATTGAGGTAATCTCGTTGCCCTTGTGAGTGCCAATGTAGCGAACTTTCACAAAATCAGCAAGGCTGGGAATGCCGGCAACCGCGTTAACAATAGCGCGCTGTTCTTGTAAACCGAATGGGCAATCAGAAACTACATAAGCCTCAACCAGAGTTTTGTCAGCTTTTTTAAGTTCGGTGCTTGCAGTAGTGTCGGTCGTGCCCCTTTTTGATCCGGTAATAGCAAATGCTTCCGGGAAAAGAAATTTACCGTCGGTTGTTGCGTACATATCATATGGATTGCCGCCAATGGACATTTTTATGTGCACCAGGCCGTTTTCCATCGAAGAACTGGTGACAGTTGCTACCTGGCCGCTCTGAAGGATATTACCATTAAGATAATCAGCGGCTTTTTTTGCAATGGCATCAGCCGACCCGCCAAATGGGTGATAGATGAGCAATGCGGTAACGGCTACCGCTGCGACTGCGACGATAACCAACAACTGGTGCCGGTCGATTTTCCCTAGTTGTATTTTTTCTAAGTGAGCCTTTATTTTTTGATACATAAGAGTATATGGTTATGGTTAATAGTATAGAGTATTTTTTTAAAAATTACAACTTTGTATATCCCTTGTCATATTCATAGGTCATGAACGCCCCAAAAGGTAATTCAAAGTGAGAAACCTCCTCATCAGAGATGTTTTCAATATACTTGACGATCGTGCGCAAGCTATTATGACTAGCTACTACCAACACATTCTTTCCCTGGGCCAGGTCTTTTTCAATGTGCTTTGTGAAAAACGGCACTGCGCGGGCATATACATCTTTTAACGATTCTCCTCCCGGCGGGCGAACATTCCAAGATCTGCGCCACTGGTGGGCTTGTTCTTGGCCATATTGCTGGGCAATTTTATCCTTATTAAGCCCCTGAAGCTTGCCATAATACCGTTCGTTGAGCTTTTCGGAAACATATGCGGGAATATCATTATCGTTTAAATCGGTAAAATGGCCCCAGCGCTCCATTCGTCCTCCATCAATATGGATAAAGAGAGGATATCTATTAGGTATATACTCAAAAACACGGACAATAGTTTCCTGGTTGCGTATGAGCGGAGATGTGTATATGACATCAAGCTCTTCACTTCCTAACCGTTCGCCGATTTCTTTGGCCTGGGCAATACCTTCTGATGAAAGGGGATTGTCTACCCATCCGGCAAACTCGTGGTCTTGGTTCCACCGGCTTTTAAGATGCCTTAATAAAAACAATTTTGACGGCATTGACATATTGATATTTAAATGTTAAATTTTGCTACGTGTGCACCTTCACTCTTTCGGAGACAATCATGACCACCGCTATTCCGGCAATCGACTTTAGTGTTCGAATCTCCCTTCCGTGTGGTGATGGAGAAGTCAAAGAGGATGTGCTGCCGGTACTGGAAATCGTCCACGACGATATCTGGAAACTGGTCGTCTGCAGAGATGGTATGATCTATGTCCTCCGCAACGACGGCAGGAGTATCTATCATGGGCTGAGCTTTGATGCAGGGATGGGATGGCGCATTGAAGAAGTCGCCCTGCACAAAGGCAAGTTGGCCGTGGCCCTCTCGAACGGAACGCTGCGAATCTTCAAAGATCAGCGTCCCCATCTCGCAGGCTTCGTTCTTAAAGCTGAACTCTTCACTGAACACTGTTCGCCGTGCGTTAAATCCCTCGTGTGGTCCGAACGTGAAGACAATGTTCTTCACTTCAAGACCATTCCTAAAGGGCGCCTCGGCTCGGTGCGGAAAAGTTTCTGGTGGGGATGGACAGCGCAGATCGATAAGTGACAGGGCTTCATCAGCCAGCCGATCATTCGGCATAACCTCGTGAAAATTCACGAGGTCTTTTTTTATTTCTTTTTTAATTCTGATTCAATGTGCATTAAACGATTATATTTTACCATTCTTTCTGGTTGAGTAGGAGAGCCGGCTTTGAGAAAATCAGCACCCACGCCTACAGCCAAGTCGGCAATAAAGTCGTCCATGGTTTCACCTGAACGGTGGCTGACAATAATTTTCCATCCATATGATTGCGCTAATTTCACTGCTTCAAGAGTTTCAGACACCGTGCCAATTTGGTTAAGCTTGATAATGACACCATTACAGGCTTTTTTTGATTCAGCTTCTTTTATTCTTTTGATATTGGTGGTAGTGAGATCGTCTCCAATAACAGGTATTCCTAACTGTTTGGTGGCTTCTTTAAAACCTTCCCAATCATCTTGGGCAAACGGATCTTCAATAGAAAGAATGGCAAAACGCCCTACTAAATCCTGATAAAAATCTAAAAGTTGCTGGCGGGACAACTCATTGCCTTCAATAATATACTTCCCATCCTTATAAAACTCGGAAGCAGCGCAATCGAGAGAAATATTCACGTCGCTTTCGTCGCTGATGGCATTTTTGAGTAAAAAAAGCGCTTGTTCCGTTTTTGAGATCGTTGGAGCGTAACCACCTTCGTCTCCCAGAGGAGGGACTGAGCCAAAATTTTCTTTTAAAAGGTCAGTGAGGCGATTAAAAATAGTATTTGCTACTGCCAGACTTTCGCTAAAGGTTTTTTTATGGGGAACAACCATAAATTCCTGAATATCCAGGTCATTGTCAGCATGAGCACCACCATTAAGGATATTAAGCATCGGAACAGGGATTTTAAGATCAGAAGTTCCGGCAAGTTTGGCAATATGCTGATATAACGGCGTTACACCAGCTCCGGCTCGGCACACCGCAAGGGAAACGGACAAGAGGGCATTCGCTCCCAGATGAGATTTATTTTCCGTGCCATCAAGCTGAATCAAGAGATCATCCAATATTTTTTGATCGGCAGGATTTTTACCCTTGAGCTTGGGCGCAATAATTTCGTTAATATTTTTTATTGCCTGATCAGCAGGCAAAGCCACGGCTTCATAGGCCCCGGTTGATTTTCCTGCCGGGCATGAGGCTGTATATGTTCCTTTATCGGTTTCTAGTTCTACTGCAACAGTAGGATTTCCTCTCGAATCCTTAATTTCCCGGGCGACAATATTTTTAATTTTAGACATGATTCTGCCGAATTCGTTCTTTTTTGATATAGTCGTACGCAGAAAGGGCAGCCATGGCGCCCTGGCCTGAAGCCATGACAATTTGCTTGAATTTCCCAACATTACAGTCCCCGGCAGAAAAGAGCCCTGGTGTTTTTGTTTGGAGAGTCTTTGAATCAAACATAATTTGCTTGTGGTCATCGAGTTCAACAAGGTTTTTGGCAAATTCGGTAGCGGGGGAGTAGCCGATTTCAACAAAGACACCGTTTACATCAAGCTTTTTTTCTTGTCCGGTCGCGCGATCTTCATAAAAAACGGCATCCACGAATACTTTCCCTTCAATGCGGAGTATTTTGGCGTTGGTGATAACTTCCACATTCTTAGCTGCTGCCACTACTTCTTGATTTTCGGCATCAGCGTTTATTTTGTCGTTATACTCTAAAACGTAGACATGTTTTACATAGTTGGACAGAAAGGATGCTGTTTCAAAACCGTTATTTCCTCCACCAACAACTGCCACAACTTTATTTTTGAACACCGGTCCATCGCACAGCGAACAATAGCTAACACCTTTGCCAAGAAAGTCATCTTCACCGGGAACATTGATTTTCCGTGATTCAGCTCCCGAAGCAATAATGACTGCCACTGCCTCATAATCTTTTCCTGATTTTGTTTTTACGGTGAAATTCTCATTTGTTTTTTCAATATCAACCACTTCATCTTCGGTAACTTTAAGATCATTGGCGGTAATTTGCTTTTGATAGAGCTCAACGAGGTCGGGGCCTGAAATTTTTTCAAAGCCGGGATAATTTTCAATATCAACGGCTTTCTTGGCAACTTGTCCGCCCACTTCCTTTGAGATAATCAAAATACTCAGCTTTTGCCGAGCTGCATAAATTCCGGCCGCAACCCCTGCGGGGCCAGCCCCAATGATGATAAGATCGTATGTCATACGTTGATTTTTCCAATTTTACACCAAAATTTTATAATTGAAAAGCGGCGGGATGTCCCGCCGCTTTTCAAACTGTTTTACCTTCTACCAAATATTTCTTCTAATGCCAGTTTCTTTAGTCTTTTCCCTTTTTCTCCTAATTCGCCATACATTATCGGATCATCAAGACGCGCTTCGATACTTTTTCTTAATTCCTTAGTCAAATTTTGCGATTCTTTTGGATCTCGTTTGGTGGTTTGTATTCTTTCAAGCTCATTTTTCCCATCAATTCTTATGTTAAGGGAACGGTCATAAAAATCCGTCATTTCTTGTTCAGCTGAAGGTGGAGTAGAATCACCCTGCCCTGGTCCTCGTTCTATGCTCATAATATGTATTTATAAGTAGCCACAACGACCTTTTAAGATCTCTTTTTGCATTATACTTGTTTTTGAAATAAAAAAAAGCGAGGCGACACTCTTTTGTTTGTGAAGACAAAAGTGTGTCGCCTCGGGGGCTAGCTCCCGACGGCACCAAGCCGCGATTTCGACGAGCGACTCGTCGTACCGAGGGAGCTGGCCGTTGTGTGGGCCTGCGGAGAGAAATTGACGGTGGAGAACTTGATCATTTCAAACTCCGTAAGGAGATGGTCTGCCGCCCCATTACGACAGACAGGACTATATTCTATGTTTATATAATACAGTCCTGTCTGTCGTTTAATAAAATGTGCTAATGTGCTATTTAATGAGTCTATTCCATTATCAAAACCCTGTCAATATTTCCTGTGGATTATTTGATAGTTTTGATATATTCGCGCAACTCTTTTCCAAACATCGGGTCTTTAAGCGACAGATAGAAAAATGACTTAAGCCATTTTAATTTATCGCCGCATTCCAGCCATTCTCCTTTAACCTCGCATCCATAAATAGGATAGCCGTCATTTAACATCTTACTAAACACTTCTGCTAAAATAACTTCACCTTTTTCTGATGGTTCTGCGGCTTTTAAATAATCAAAAACCTGCGGCGTAAGTATATATTTTCCCACAATGACTAAGTCTGATTGAATTTGGTCAGGTGTCGGTTTTTCAATGATTTTTTTGATTTTATAGAGATTATTAGCGATTTTTTCTACCGCAACGGATCCATACGAGGGAATAATATTGCGGGGAAGAGCTTTCAACGCAATAACAGGCGCATTGCAGGTCTTAAAGATATTTATCAGCTGCAAAAGCGCTGGTTCTGCAGAATCAATGACATCATCGCCAAATGAAACGGCTACCGACTGGCCTTTTACCGCTTTTGCCGCCTGCATGAGTGCATGGCCATCGCCCAGTGGCTGTTTTTGAGTGACAAATGAAAACGATAAGCCTGCAAACAGTTCTTCAAAATCTTCCAGTTCTTTTACCAGATTTTCTCTCTTGCGTTTTTCTAAAAGCTTTTTTAATTCCGGCTGAGTCGTAAAATACTCCGTGATCATTTTCTGGCGCGGGCTGACCACAAAAACAATCTCAGTAATGCCCGAATCTTTTACTTCCTGTACGATGCGCTGGATAATGGGTTTATCAACTAACGGAAAGAATTCCTTGGAAACAGCCAGTGATAAAGGCAAAAAGCGGGTACCAAGACCCGCAACGGGAATAATAGCTTTGTTGACTTCAAGGCTTTTCTCCAAGGATTATCTCACTTCTTTAATCGTAAAAACGCGGGAATTTCCCATTCTTCTTCTTGCTTAGCTCTTTTTTGTTCTTCAATTTCACGTTTTTTGCGAGCTTCGAGAGCAGTTCGCCGTTGGATAGCTTTTTTGGTTTTTGAATCAGCGTTCTGAACTTCTGATCCACCCAGGCCAATAGGAATAGCCCGCAGAACAGGAATACTACCAAGAGAAGGTGATACCGGCTCTCCCCTTACTGCCTTCCCCCTTCTTTTTTTAACATTGTTTTTTGGCTTAGGACGGACCGATGGTTCGTTAGGTTCTGAAGCGATATTATTTGCCGGTCCCACCATTAATATTGTTGCTTTGATGGTATTTTTATATTTTGAATTTTTTGAAATACCAAAAATAATTTTTGCTTCTTTGTGGTGCTCAGCAATAGCACGGCTTATTTTGTCTACTTCAAACATGCTTAAGTTTCCGCCGCCTTGGATGTTGAACATGATGCGCTGAACCGAAAAGTTTCCGGCACGATACAGGGGATTGTGCAATGCCTTGTCAACGATGACTTTAAGTCGGTCTTTGCCCGAGGCCTGGGCAGTATTCAAAAAGGCAAGATTTCCCTTTCCCTGGAGGACGGCCTTTAAGTCTGCAAAGTCAATGTTGATGACGCCGGGATTATAAATAAGATCAATGAGGCTTTCTAATGATTCAATAAGCTGTTTGTTGACCATGGAGAACGCTTCAGTAATAGGAGTGTCCTCGCTGATAATGCGGAAGATGTTTTCATTAGGAATAGTAATAGAAACGTTCAAAAGTTTACGGAGTTTAGCAAGCGAGCGGAGGGCAATCTGGTATTTTGCTTTTCCTTCAAATTTAAAGGGAAGGGTGAAGATGCCAAAGGTAATGCCATCAAAATTTGCCAATGCTTCGGCAAATACTTGCGTGGCTTCTGATCCGACGCCTCCCCCTAAACACGCAATAAGAATAAGGATATTCTGGTCTTTAGCAAGCGCCTGAATTTTTTCTTTTTCTGGCTCTGCGGCGGTGCGTGCCAACTGGGGATTCATGCCTGTCCCGAGGCCATGCGTCAATTTGCTGCCAAAAAGCAAATATTTTATACCCGAGCTATTTTTGGCAACGCGGGTGTCAGTGTCGGCGATGACAAACGTAGCTTTTTCAAGCACTCTGCCGATTTCAGAAAGAATGGAAGCACCACCTCCGCCAATGCCAATAACTTTTATTTTTGCTTTAAAAAAAGATTCGGGTGAAAAATCCGCTTGTGGTTCAAACGCCCTTGGAAGAGGAATCTTTCGAAGCCTTTTTACTGTTCTTTTTCGACTTACCGTCTTTTTTCGAGCAATCTTTTTCTTTTTTGCCATAGGTATGGTCTTTTTCTACTGTACTCCGTTTAAAATATTAATCAAGATTGACACATGAAAAAAGCCGCCAGGAAAGCCCGGCGGCTCGAGTGCACGGATTACTCGCGGATGCTGAAGCAAAAGGTTATTTCATCGAGGAGTTCGTCCAGTTCGTCTTCGTCTTGAGCGATATTCCCATCGACGATGAAATAATCAACACCTGCCAGAGCGGCTTCGCTTGCCTTAATGACACCCTCGTCTTGGAAGGGCACTTCCTTGGTAAGTCGACAGATTACTTCAAAGCTCCTATTGACGCAGGAGCGGACTGTGATTGCCTGCGGGACGTTGTTGCAGATTATGCCCGTTGCTCCATGACAGAGCAGATCTGCAGCCACGTTCAGCGCGTGGGCATCACCACAAGTAGTTGTCCGACATTCTTCTTTCGATTGTTCCCTGAAACAACCGTATACGGGGATGTCGAGTTTCTGGGCGTGCCAGGCAGGGTCAAAATCTTTCCATTTTGATTCATCGACACAGACTACTTGTGGTTTGAGGCGTCTGCATTGTTGAATGATCTGAGATGGGGAAAGATTATCGGTGTCCAGAAATAAGCGTTTCCGTTCGCTCAGTGATCGAGCAAGTCTTGAGTCCGACCCGAGGCGGAAAAGGCAACCCTGCCTGAATGTCCGCTTGGCTAGCTGGGTTGCGTGCAATGGGATTAGATTCTTAAGATCGATGATGACGCCACTACTAGTGTTCGAGATCATGATTTCACCTTATGTGCGAGTTTGTAAGATGTGAAGGTCCTGATCTTTAGTATACCATAAAAATATAAAAAAACAACCCCCTGGCCGGGGGGTTGTTTCTCAGTGAATTTCAATGACTTTTGTTCTCGCCATATGGCCTGAAATAATTTCTACCAACGACGGAGCAACATCAAAATGGGCAGCGAGCAATTTTATAATAGCGGCATTAGCTTTTCCCTCCATAGCAGGTTCTGTTACCGATATAATATAATTATGTTCGTCAACTTTTTCCAGTTTTCTTTTCTGGCTGCCCGGTTTAGCCTTTACGATGATTTTCATAGTGGGTGATGAAGGAATCGAACCTTCGACCTCCGTCTTATCAGGACGGCGTTCTACCACTGAACTAATCACCCGTAATGATCTTTAATGTACCAAAAATACCACATTCTGTAAAGAAAAACACCCGCACCAAAATAGTGGGGTGTTTGCCCAAGATCACTTCTTAGTGATCACCATTGTCACTTCGGTTTCGGGGTGTAACCTATAGAGTCGTTCTGTTCTTGACGACCCCCGTTTCTTGCCAAGCTCGGACTCGACGCAGCCCATTTTTTCAAGTTCTGCGATGATGTCCATGAAATCATCCCCATTGCTGACGCGCTCGCACATATCTTCCTGCGTTAATCCGGGACTTTCTGCTCCTGCGAGCTTTAAGATGGCGTGCAAAAGCAGAGATTCTCTGCTATCTCGTGGAAGATTACGCCTTCCCGCATAAACAAGAACAATTTCTTTTGATGGATGCGGCATAGTTAACCCTTGAAAGGACAGGATTTCTACTCTGCTAAAATGCTATCAAAAATACGGCCCTTCGTCAAAAGTTTTACACAGCTTTTAAGTTGTTGTTTGTATGGCTAAAAGGTACAATAAATAAACAATTCTGAACATATGCGGAATATTTTGTGGTTTAAAGAAGTTGGTATAAAAAATGTCCCGGAGGTGGGCGGTAAAAACGCATCGCTAGGGGAAATGCGCAACAATTTAACTGCCCAGGGAGTCAGCGTACCTGATGGTTTTGCTACCACTGCCCAAGCATATTTTAATTTTTTAGAAACAACGGGACTGAAAAAAAAGATCGGTGCGCTGTTAGAGAATTTTGATTATCATGATTTAAAGGCCCTTGCTCAAAAAGGTAAAAAAGTGCGCACTATGATTTTGGCGGCCGAGCTTCCTGATAATCTAAAAAAAGAAGTTGCGCATGCATATCATCAACTCTCACAAGAATACGGCGTTGCGCAAGCCGATGTGGCGGTGAGATCAAGCGCCACCGCCGAAGATTTACCCAACGCTTCGTTTGCAGGACAACAAGAAACATTTTTAAATGTCCAGGGAGCTGAGAATGTATTGAAAGCACTCAAGCAATCATACGCCTCGTTGTTTACTGATCGTGCTATTGCATATCGGCAAGAAATGGGATTTTCACATTTGAAAGTTGGTTTATCAACGGGGGTGCAAAAAATGGTGCGCAGTGATCTTGCAGCATCGGGAGTTATGTTTTCGTGCGACACTGAAAGCGGTTTTGGTGATGTTATACTCATTAATGCAGGATTTGGGCTCGGCGAAAATGTGGTACTGGGGCGCATTGATCCCGACCAATATTATGTCTTTGAAAAAACCCTTCAGAGCGTCTCAGGGCAAGCTACAGGATTTAAGCCGATTGTTCAAAAGAAAGTCGGGTCAAAAGAATTGAAAATGATTTATGGCAAAAGCGGCGATAAATTCATCAAGAATATTAAAACCACTCCGCATGAGCGGAAACGTTTTGTCTTGAATGACGAAGAAATTTTACAGCTTGCACAATGGGCGATTCTGGTGGAGAAGCACTATAAAAAAGAAATGGATATGGAATGGGCTAAAGACGGCGTTGATGGAAAGCTCTATATCGTCCAGGCGCGCCCCGAAACAGTACAAAGCCGTCGCAACGTAAAAGTTCTCGAAGAATACCAGCTCAAAATGCATGAAAAATTAAAAGTGATAGCGCACGGTATGAGTGTGGGAAGTAAAATTGGGGAGGGAAGGGCCCATATTATAAAATCTGCAAAAAATATTGGTGAATTTAAAAAGGGGGAAGTGCTCGTAACAACCATGACAGATCCTGATTGGGTCCCGGCCATGAAGCTGGCAAGTGCCATTGTTACGGATGCGGGTGGACGAACATGTCACGCGGCCATTGTTGCGCGCGAATTGGGGATTCCCTGTGTTGTCGGCACCGGAAACGGTACGAAGGCAATAAAAACGGGACAGGAAATTACGATTGACTGCTCGGGTGGGGAAGATGGCAGGGTGTATGAAGGAAAAATCCCCTTTGAGGTGAAAAAGACCGATATTTCAATCATTGAAAGACCCAAAACAAAAATTCTTATGAATGTTGGCGATCCGGGACAGGCTTTTACGTTGAGTTTTATCCCTAATGATGGCGTTGGATTGGCGCGCGAGGAATTTATTATTGCCAACACCATTAAAATCCATCCTAATGCCCTCATTGATTACCATCATTTGCCCAAGAAAATAAAAAAGCAGGTTGAAGCGCTGTCAGAAGGTTATGATGATAAAATCCAGTTTTACGTTGATAAGCTTGCTGAAGGCATTGGACGTATTGGGGCGGCGTTTTATCCAAAGCCGGTTATTGTCCGCTTTTCTGATTTTAAAACCAATGAATATCGTCAGCTGGTGGGCGGCGAGTTATATGAACCTGCAGAAGAAAACCCTATGATAGGCTGGCGTGGCGCTTCGCGATATTATCATCCAAAATTCAAAGATGCGTTTATGTTGGAGTGCAAGGCAATGAAAAAGGTTCGCGAAGAAATGGGTATTGATAACGTCCAGCCGATGATTCCGTTCTGCCGCACCGTTGAAGAAGGAAAAAAAGTACTGGACATCATGAAGCACGCAGGATTAGAACGGAAACCCTTCGACTCCGCTCAGGGTAACGTAAATCCTTTAAAGATTTACGTTATGTGTGAAATTCCCGCAAACGTCATATTAGCCGAACAATTTTTGGAGATCTTTGACGGATTTTCCATCGGATCCAATGATTTGACCCAGTTAACCTTAGGATTAGACCGTGATAACGCTGAAATTGCCAGTATCGCAAACGAAAAAAATGAAGCCGTTAAAGAACTGATCAAAAAAGTAGTAAAGGTATGCAAAGAAAAAGGGAAATATTCCGGGCTCTGCGGCCAGGCGCCGAGCGATTTTCCTGATTTTGCCGAATTTTTGGTTCAGCAGGGAATTGAAAGTATCTCACTTAACCCCGATTCGGTTATTAAAACCATGATAGCTATCGCTCAAAAAGAAAAAGGACATTCTGATGTTTGATGTCATTACCTTTGGTTCTGCTACCCGAGATATTATCATTCGGCCTAAAAAGCTGACGAGTTTACAATATAAAAAAACAGGAGACCGCCAGATATGTTTTCCCCTCGGATCAAAAATTGATATTGATGAAATTTATTCAAATAGTGGTGGCGGAGGAACAAACACTGCTGCTACCTTTGCCAATCAAAGGCTTAAAACTGCCTTTTGCGGCGTGGTGGGAAATGACTTAGAAGGACAGGAAGTGATTACTGAGCTAAAAAAGCTTCGGGTTGATACCAGATTTATTACAAAAAGCAATCAGAAACCTACTAATCATTCCATTGTTATTTTAGAAGGAGACATTGACCGGACAATTTTAACGTATCGAGGTGCTGCTGAATTGCTTTCGTATATTCAAATTCCGCTTGCAAAGCTCAACACAAAATGGCTGTATTTGGCTCCTCTGACCGGGCCTTTGTGCGAAAGTTTTAAGGGATTAGTTGAATTTGCTCACGAGAATCATATTAAGCTTGCGGTAAATCCCAGTATGGCTCAGCTTTCACTCTCTAATTTTTCGCAATTAGCCCAGCAGATAGACGTTCTTATTATGAATGAAGAAGAAGCGAGTTTTCTCACCAAGATTCCGCCAGAAAAAGAGCAGGAAGTATTTGCCGCGCTCGACGCGATGTGTCCTGGTATTGCGGTCATGACTAAAGGGGCGGATGGCGTGGTGGTTTCAGACAATACGACAATCTATTCAGCTAAGCCGTATTCGGGGCTCAAGATTATTGACACAACAGGAGCAGGTGACGCTTTTGGATCAGGGTTTGTTGCTGAATTGGCACGAAGTAATAACATCGAAAAGGCAATCCAGCTGGGCATGGCAAACTCCGCTGGCTGTATTTCAGCTATTGGTGCCAAAAACGGATTATTAAAAAAAGATCAATTATTTAAAAAAGTAGACGTTATAAAAAGGTGAGAAATTTACGTTATTATTTTCATAGGGCGCAGAAAGAACAGTGGGCGATTGGCCAGTTTAATTTTTCAACCATTGAGCAGTTCAATGCTATTGTTCAGTCGGCCCAGAAATTGCGGGCGCCGATCATTGCGGGAACCTCAGAAGGCGAGAGTCATTTTGTTGGATTGCACGAGGCAGTGGCAGTGCGGAATGTCTACCGTAAAAAGGGTGTACCGGTTTTTTTGAATTTAGACCACTGCAAGTCCTTTGAATATGCAAAAGAAGCAATTCATGCCGGGTATGATATGGTTCACTTTGACGGATCAAAATTACCACTAAAAGAAAATATAAAGATCAGCAGAGATGTAGTATGGCAGACGTGGTGGCACCGGGTAGTAGTAGAGGGCGAAATCGGACGTATCGGTACTGATGCATCAAAAGTTTATGATGAAAAATTTGAAGTGCATGAGGGGGATTTAACAACTGTCCAGCAGGCGCAGGAATATGTCAAAAAAACTAACGTTGATTGTTTAGCTGTTTCGGTAGGGACATTTCATGGCATTCAAACGGGTGGTCTTTCGCCGCATATTCATTTGCGGAGATTACATGACATCCATGAGGTGATTCATATTCCCTTAGTTCTTCATGGGGGGTCGGGAACTCCTGAAGTAGATATTCAAGAGGCAATAAAGCTGGGGGTCTGCAAAATCAACATCAACACCGATATGCGCGTGGCGTTTACCGAAGCTCTGCGTAAAAAACTGGAAACTGATAAAGATGAAATTGTCCCGTATAAATATTTCCCTGAGCCCATGCACGCGGTGCAGGAAGTAGTAGAAAAATATATCCGACTTTTCGGAGGCGAAAATAAGGCATAAAAAAGCCGCGGCACGAATGTGCACGCGGCATCGAGTAGTTTGATCTTGGCCCTAGCCAAAGATCTTGAGGGCGGCGATCAGGATAATCAGGGTAATCATTGCCCCGACCAGCTTGATCAGGTTTGAGTAGGTATAGGCCCTACCAATCTTACGCCCGTTTTCTTGGAGTTGCTCATCCACAGTCTTCTTGTTCACAGCAGTCTCCTTTTGGGTTTTAACGGAAATTCGTTGTTTTACCCTATCTCTATTATAGCACAACAAGCACAATTGTCAATGCCACACCAGAGGGTTAGTATTCTGTCAAAAGCTATTTACAAATAGAGGAAAATAAGCTAATATTCACCCAGTTAAATAATTTGCAGAAGCAAATTGCCGCGGAGCGGCATTTAATGGGGTAAAGCCTATGATTACTCTCAGTGCAAAAGTACGCGAAAAGAAACTCAAAGCCGCGGGGGAAATTCCGGCGGTGGTTTATGGTTCAGAAGTGAAGAATCTTTCACTTGCTGTTGATGCAAAAGAATTCAGGAAAGTATTAAAACAAGCAGGGGAGTCGTCTCTTTTTGACCTTGTCGTTGACGGAAAAAAACATCCCGTACTCGTCCATGAAATTCAGCGCGAACCGATGAGCGGCGACATTATCCATGTTGATTTTTATCAGCCAAACCTCAAAAAAGAGGTTGAAGTTGCTGTTCCGTTAGTGTTCATTGGCGTGGCTCCCGCTGAAAAGGATTTAGGTGGTACGCTGGTTAAAAACATTTCTGAAATTGAAGTAAAAGCGTTACCACAGGATTTACCTCATGAAATCCAGGTTGATGTCAGTGGACTTAATACTTTTGAAGACCATGTTTTGGTAAAAAACCTGAAACTCCCTGAGAAAGTAACTGTTGCCAAAAACCCTGATGAAATTGTGGCCTCGGTATTAGCCCCACAAAATATTGAAGCTGAACTTGCTGAAGAAATTAAAGAAGATGTTGAAGGTATTGAAAAAGTAGAGAAGGAAAAGAAAGAAGATGAAGTAGTGGTAGAAGGAGAAGTAAAAGAAGCACCTGCAGCTCAAGCACCAAAAAAAGAAGAAAAAAAGTAAGACTATTGAAAATAAATGAAAAACAACCTCGAGTAAGAGGTTGTTTTTTGTTTCGTCGTATAAAGAAGGGCTTGAGATGCCCATATTGTTCAGCTTTACAACGTTGCTCTGCTTGAATTACAATGAGCATATCACCATGTCTAAAAGAATTTTTCTTCTTATTGTACCGTTATTATTAATCCCCATATTAGTCCACGCTGATGTGGCTTCTGATTGTCAGCAAGTTTCAGCCGCTGATACTAACGCCTGTCAGAATTTAAGTTCTGCCGATTGTCGCGTTTTGCTAGAAAAATGCGCCGCCTTTTATGATGACCAATCAGCAGCTATTGCCAAAGACTTAACGAAAACTACTCAGCAAAAAAATACTCTGCAAAGCGCAGTTTCATCACTAAAAAAGAAAATTACCAGTCTTGAGGGACAGATTAGCCGGGGGACATTGATGGTTAAGGATCTAAATATTCAAATTTCAGATACCCAGGTTTCCATTGATAACACCGTCAAAAAAATCGAAGATTCGCAAAACCAAATTGCAACCATTCTGCGGGAGATTTATATCCAAGACCACAAGCCAACCCTTGCGGTATTAATGGAAGGAAATTTGTCTGATTACTTTGGGAATGTTACGCGATTGGAAAGCCTTAATTCCCGCGTTAGTAGCTTATTAGAAAGTACCACAAGCCTCAAGTCGTATTTAGAGGGCCAGCGACAAAAACAGGAAAGTGAACGCGGTAGGTTGCAGAAAACCATTCAAATCCAAAGCCTTCAAAAACAAGAAAACGAGCAGAATAAAAAACAACAGGAAGGATATTTGAAACTTACGGAAGCCCAATATCAAAAACAACTTGCTGACAAACAAGATGTCGATAAGAAAGCAGCAGCCATCCGCTCGCGTATCTTCGAACTCTTGGGCGTTTCGAAAGCCCCCACATTCGGGGAAGCCTACGCAATTGCCAAATATGTTTCAGGCGTTACGGGTGTGCGTCCAGCGCTTGTCATGGCTATTTTGACCCAAGAATCAAACCTTGGTAAAAACGTTGGCCAGTGCTATGTGACTGATTTTGCTACCGGTAGCGGAACCAGTTTACAAGGCTCTCCAAAGTCGCGCGTTATGAACCCTAAAACGATACCAAGTTTTGTTTCACTAACTCAAAGCCTTGGTATGGATCCTCAGCACACCGCCGTATCCTGCTGGATTCCGTTGTATTCGCGCGGAGCGCCGTATGGCTGGGGAGGCGCAATGGGACCCGGTCAGTTTATAGCCTCTACATGGGATCTTTATTCAGGTAAAGTCACTCAGATTACGGGGGCTGCAGCTAATCCCTGGAACATACGGGATGCGTTCTTAGCTTCAGGGCTTTTACTGCGTGATAATGGAGCAGGAGGCTCGGAATTTAACGCTGCCGCCAAATATTACTGCGGAGGCAGCTACGGACGATATGAATGCCGGGCATACGCAAACTCGGTGCTCAGTATTGCTAATTCATACGAATCGGACATTCGCGCGATTGGCGGGTAGAACAAGCAACAAAAAATCCGCCCTTCGACTTTGCTCAGGGCGGATTTTTTTTAAACTCTTTTTACGTATTGTTCTAATTCGGTATTTACTTCAATGACATCACCTTCTTCAATAAAGAGAGGGACCTGGATAGTGGCTCCCGACTCCAATTTTGCCGCTTTGGTTCCGCCCTGGGCGCGGTCACCCTTAACGCCTGGGGGAGTCTCAGCTACCTTAAGTTGCACCTTGATTCCCGCCGATACGCTGATAATTTTTCCATCAAAGATAAGGCCTTCCACAATTGAGTTTGGTTTAAAAAATTTAGCCTGTGTGCCAACTTGTTCTTCGGTAAAGAAAAAACGTTGAGAAGGATCGTTTTCTTCGCAGAACCAGTATTGGCCCTTGTTGGCATACAAATACTTAATATTCTTTTTAGTTATTTCAACCTCTTCAAAAACGTCGCCCTGCTGAAAGTTTTTTTCCTGGACACCGCCTTTTATCAAATTACGGATTTTGGTTTGAACTACCGGCCGGCGCTGGGCAACTTTCATAAGGTTATATTCTAAAACCTCCCACGGTTCGCCGTTATACATAAATTGCGTTCCCTTTTTTAAGTCAGTGTGTGTAAGCATGTGATTGAAAGGAGCACCCCGCCCTCTATGCTCATGATAGACGGTAAAGGTCTCCGAATTTATTATTTTTTTTGAAAATTATCTTTTCTTCAACAACTGCTTAGAGGGCGGGGTTGAATTCACTACCGCTCATTCAATAGTTTTCCACTCGATGTCTGCTTCTTTGCCGGCAAACAACAGCCATTCGCCATATTTTGAAATGACGTACCATTTTTTCCGGGCATCCGACCAAATCATTGGGTCCCCCCGATAAAATGGCTTTTTGACCACTTCTTTGGGCTTAAGTCTATCAAGCTCGAGCCACTTCTTAAAGATTGTTTCAATGGCGTAATCAAGCTTACGGCTGTTTGCCCAGGCTGCTACGATATCAATTGCCTCTTTAGCTTTTTCAATCGATCCGGCTAGTTCTAGTAATTGCTGAGCGGGTTTAGTAAATCGTGGATATCTAATCTTTTTACTTTTAGCACTTTCTTTCAATTCTTTCAAGTCTACCCCCTTTGACTTAAAAAAGTGGGCAATAAGGGTCTGAACAGCCGTTTCTTGACGTAATTTTTCAAAATCTTTAACGGTACCTTTCTTGATAAATTCCTCTATTTTTTTAGCATTTTTCTCGCCAATACCCAGTTTTTTAATGCCTGCCAACCCTTGATCCTTATAGACATCTGATATGTCCGTTGTAAGGTTATTTAAAATATGAATGGCTTTGCGGTAAGCATTTACCTTAAAAACTGTTTCCTGTTTTGCCTTCATAACATCCAGCAATTCAACGGTGTGGGCAAAGATGTCGGCAATTTTCTTATTAGTTTCCATCGCTTTGTATTGTAGGTTTTTTTATGCTAAACTTCAACGAATATGCAGAAAAGACATCGTATTTTTGTTGCCATTAATTTATCTTCTGATATAAAAAAGCTCCTGGTACGCAAACAAAAGCAATGGAAAGATTTGCCGGCAACATGGGTTGAAGAAGAAAATCTCCATATTACTTTAGTGTTCTTGGGTGAATTGACCGATATTGAACTGGGGGAGGCGTGTATGGCAGTAAAATCAGCGGTGGCCCAGCATCAACCATTTGATATACAGCTAGAAAAGATTGATTATGGTCCTGATGATAAGATACCGCCTAAATTTATCTGGGTAAGCGGACAAAAGTCTCCCGAATTGTCAGCACTTAAGGATAATGTTCAAAATGCTTTGTTGGAGAAGATAAATTTCTTACCGGAGTATAGGGGATTTACTCCGCATATAACGCTGGCGCGCATACACACCATGGAATGGCGGCAAATAGAGCCCGAAGAGCGGCCAGAGGTAGCAGAATCAGTTGATCTGGCGTTTACTGTTGAATCAATTGAGGTCATGGAGTCTCATTTAAGCAAATCCGGGCCACAATATACTATTATAGAGAGTTTTCCACTGGCTGAAAGCTAACTTTTACGATATATTTAAGAAATTCAACACTATGTTAGATATTAAATTTATCCGAGAAAATCCCGAAAAGGTGAAAGAGGCATGCCAAAAGAAAGGCGTCACGTGTGATGTTGATGCATTTTTGGACGTGGATGCCAAAAAGCGCAAAATGATGGTTATTACCGAAGAACTACGCGCCAAACAGAATAAAGTAACTAAAGATAATATTGAAGAGGGGAAAAGATTAAAAGAAGAAATCAAAAAGCTCCAGCCGGAATTTGATGAAATAACAGCGCAGTGGGAGAAGATGCTCTACCAGTTTCCCAATATTCCGTTTGACGATGTTCCTGTGGGGAAGGATGATTCAGAGAATGTGGTAGTGCGCCAGGTTGGCAAAGCCCCGAAATTTTCATTTCAGCCAAAAGATCATATTCAACTAGGTAAAGAATTAGGCATTATAGATATTGAATCGGCGGCTGTTGCCAGTGGAGCGCGATTTTATTATTTAAAAAACGAAGGCGCATTATTAGAAAGAGCGTTAGTAGATTTTGCCTTTGATGTTTTAAAGAAGAAAGGATTCATGCCAGTTATTCCACCGGTTATGCTCAATGAACAAGCAGCCCGCGGTACGGGATATTTTGACAACGATAACGACAAACAAGAGGCGTATTTCTTGCCTGAAGACAAATTATATTTAACGGGCACGTCAGAACAGTCGGTATTGGCAATGAATATGAAAAAAACACTGGAATTAAAAACTCCTGAACGGTATGTGGCCTTTTCAACATGTTTTCGGCGTGAATCGGGATCGTATGGAAAAGATACAAAGGGAATTTTACGTGTCCATCAGTTTGATAAAGTTGAAATGGTGATTTTCTCAAAACCCGAAGATGCGCAAAAAGAACATGAGCTCATCTTGTCAGTAGAAGAGGATCTCATGAAAAATCTTGGCTTGCCCTACCAGGTAGTGAATATTTGCACAGGAGACTTGGGGAAACCGGCAGCTAAAAAATATGATATTGAAACCTGGATGCCGGGGCAAAACCGCTACCGTGAAACACATTCAACATCAAATTGCACTGATTATCAGGCACGACGGTTGGAAATCAAATATAAGGATAAAACAAGCACATTACAGTACGTTCATACGTTAAACGGGACGGCATTTGCCATTGGCAGGGTGATTATTGCCATTTTGGAAAATTTACAACAAAAGGACGGGAGCGTAAAAATACCTCGCGTTCTCCATAAATATGCAGGATTTAAAGTCATTCACCCGGTTAAATACCGTACAACGGGAATTTTCCATGGGAAAATTATTTAACTGGGTAAAGAAGAAATGACCGAACACAATATTTCAGTACAAGATTTACAAACCCATTACAAAACATTTGGCGAGGGAAAGCCATTGCTCATTTTGCACGGCTGGCAGTCACATTCTGAACGCTGGCAAAAGGTTGGCGAAATCCTTGGGCAGAAATTTTTAGTGATTGTGCCAGATTTACCGGGATTCGGAAAAACCCACCAGCCTTTTGGGCCATGGTCATTGGATAATTATGTTGAATGGCTGCGTGAATTCACCGAGAAAGTGCCAGAGCTCAATGGTAGTTTTTATCTCATGGGGCATTCGTTTGGCGGGGCGCTGGCTGCAAAATTTACCATTAAATATAACCAACGAGTAGAAAAGCTTTTTTTGGTTTCGGCCGCGTGCGTACGAAAATATGCGTTTATCAAGAAAATTGCCTACCGTATTGCTAAAATAGTAAAAGTTTTTGCATTTATCCCGGGCTATCTGATGTTTCGCAAGGCAGTGTATAAATTCATCATCCGCAAGAGCGATTATATCTACCAGCAGGATGGAATTATGAAAGAAACATATTTACGTACTATTACTGAAGACTTGTCGCAGAAAGTATGCTTTGTAAAAGTGCCAACCGTGGCCATTTGGGGCGACAAGGACACTTCAACGCCGCTGTACCAAGGAGAAATGATTAGCAAGAAAATTCCGCATGCTCAGTTAGTTGTTATCCCCGGTGCCGACCACTCGCTTCATATAAAAATGCCCGAAGCTTTAGCCCAAGAAATATTAAATAATTCTAATATTTAGCGCAGAAAGCTTGCCGGGTTAAATAGCCCGAAGGCTAATTTCGTAAAGCGAAATTATTTAACCCGGTAAAGAACATGTTTGATATCCTATATCTTTTGGTAGTCTTATGGGCGGTCAGTATCGCCAGAACCGCTTTATTTTGGTTGTATCTGTGGCAATTGAAGGAATACCACATTCCGCGGTTCATTGATCACTTTCGTACTCATAAAGGGAGACGCATTTTTATCAACGTTTTTTTTATTGTAAAGCTTTGTATATTCATTGCGCTTTTTGGTATTTCCCAGCGTGCATTTGGGTTCTTGATAACATTCTGGGTTTTAATGGCTCTCTATGCTGTCGATATCGCTTTTATGATAATACGGCGCCGGGTCTTTACACCTGTTTGGACACGTAAAACACTATTACTTACTACCCTCACCGCATTCGTGATAGCTGTTCTTACTTTGTATTTGAGAGGCAATATCCGTATCTTTATGGTGCTTGATGTGCTGGTGCCTGTAATTGTTTCAGCAGTTGTTTTGTGCGTGCAGCCATTCTTTGTGCTGGTACGCCATCGCATACTCAAAAAAGCCCGTGAAAAAATTTCATCATATAAAAACCTTATTGTTATTGGCATTACCGGAAGCTATGGTAAAACATCAACAAAAGAATTTTTAAAAACGATATTATCACAGCAGTTTGTAGTGCTGGCCACCCCTGAACATAAAAATTCTGAAATGGGTATTGCGCAAACCATTTTGAATGAATTAAACGACAAGCACCAAATCTTCATTGTTGAAATGGGATCATATACCAAAGGGGGCATTAAATTGTTGTGCGACATAGTTAAGCCAAACATAGGTATTGTCACCGGTGTTAATGAACAGCATTTGGCAACGTTTGGCTCTATGGAAAACCTGCTGTCAGCAGAAGGTGGTGAAGAATTACTCCAAAGCTTGCCGCCAAACGGCACGATGGTTTTTAATGGTGATAATAAATACTGTCTTGATCTCTATAAAAAATCAAAAATAAAAAAGCAAAAATTATATACGGTTAATAAAAACGTAAGCGCTGACATATGGGCAGAAGAAATTTCAGTTACTAAAGATTCTCTCGACTTTGTGATAGCTACGAAAGAAAAACACATGGCGCACTGTATAGTAAACGTATTAGGAAAACACAATATCCAGAATATTTTGGGGGCTGCGGCCATAGCTATGGAATTGGGCATGAGATTAGAAACTATTGCAGCCTCGTGTGAACATATTACGCCCGATCAGGCGGGAATTACGTTAAAACAGGGAATTGATGGCATTGAAATTATCGATTCATCATATTCGGCTAATCCAACGGGTGTAAAAGCTGATTTAGAGCATTTAAAAACGTTCTCTGGCAAAAAAGTTGTGGTGATGCCATGTTTGATTGAATTGGGTAAAAAGTCAGCAGATGTCCATTATGTTTTGGGCAAAAAGATTGCAGAAGTCTGTGATTTGGCTATTATTACCACCAAAGACAAGTTTGAGTATTTGCGAATGGGAGCCAAATCCCGCGGCATGAAAGAAGGTGATATGATCTCTCGCGAAAACCCGCAAGAAATTTTCCAGAAAATAAAAGAATTTTGTTCAGAAGGGGATACTGTGTTATTAGAAGGGAGAGTCCCAAAAGAATTGATTAGATTATTAACAAAATAAAAAAAACGGCGTCCGGTTGAATTGGACGCCTGCGGTTGCGTAAGAGCAAGAAGTTTATTTCACCTCGCGCTCCATGAGGATAGCGTGGGATCTAAGGGGTAATTGAAATGGTAGCACCTTCCACCCTTGTTCTCCAGCCCGGTTGATCTTTTCCAAAGTCTCTTGCTCGGCTTCTTCTTCTCTGGATCCAACATCAAAAACAGGCCTGATCAGCCGGTATTCCCACTTCTTCCTCCTTTTTATGAGTTTTCTTTTGACAGATCCTGCGAGTCTTTCCGCCACGGTGTTCCTCCTCGAATCATTCGATGATTAAACCCGGAACTGCAAGTAGTCTATCATATTAATATTAACGTAAGATTAATGCCTCTAGGTAAACCACTTTCAATATCACTTTCTCCAAACGTCGAACAAGACGACGTTTTTTTGGCATTGAAACTATTATTTCAGCCATGGAAATGGAAGCATGGGAAAGCCGCGCAAAATTTTGAGCAAAATTTTGCGCGCTACCTGGGCGTTAAATATGCCTTTTCATTTAACTCGGGACGATCAGCGCTTTTTGCTATTTTAAAAGCTTTAGATTTGCCCCAAGGAAGTAATGTGGGATTACAGGCGTTTACCTGTAACGCAGTGCCTAATCCAATTTTATGGGCGGGATTGAATCCCGTGTATGTTGATTGTGGTGATGATTTTAATGCTCAACCAGAACAATTTACCGAAAAAGTTATTATCGTCCAGCATACGTTTGGATTGTCAGCTCAGGTAGATACGGTCCCCCAAGGCGTTACTGTCATTGAAGATTGTGCTCATGCACTGGGAGCAGACCTGCCTACCGGAAAAGTTGGAACCTTTGGAAAGGCAGCTTTTTTTAGTTTCTCGCGCGATAAAGTCATTTCATCGGTGTATGGCGGCATGGCTGTCACTAATGATGATGCAATTGGAAAAAAACTAGAACAATTGCAAAAAGAATTTGGCATGCCCAGTAATTTTTGGACCCGCCAACAAATCATGCATCCTATTTTACTGCACTTTGTTATTCTGCCACTCTATAACTTTATAAATTTGGGGAAATTATTTTTAATCGGCTCGCAATGGTTGCACGTCTTATCTAAAGCAGTGAGCTGGCAGGAAAAAAGGGGAGTGCGGCCTGAATATTTTCCTAAAGCCCTACCAAACGCGCTAGCAATAATGGCCCAGCATCAGTTTGAAAAGTTAGAGGAGTTTAATAGTCACCGTAAAAAAATTGCTGAATTTTATTTTGAAGAACTGACTGGTACTCAATTTATATTGCCTGCGCGCGAAGGAATTTTTCTGCGTTTTCCTATTCAGCATCCAAAAGCCCACGAAATTTTATATGAGGCCTGGCATACCGAAAATATGCTGTTGGGGGATTGGTACCGCCAAGCCATTGACCCGCATGATACAAAATTAGAAGAAATGAAATATAAGCCTGGTATGTGCCCTAATGCCGAGTATTTAGCCAAGCGGACATTAAATTTACCGACCCACATCAATATATCAATGAAAGACGCAGAAAGAATCGTACATTTTTTGAAAAAATTTGCATGAAAAAAGCCATCAGGTGTAGACTGTGCACCTAATGGCTCATGTGTTCGTTGTGTTGGAGCTGTCACCAATCATCGCTTAACGCTTATATAAGCGAGCGATCAGTCTTGTGATTATCAGGTCTCGTTATGAGCTCATTCGAGCCTGACCCACCCCAACAGGTGCAGTAGTGCAGTAGCGCAGTAGAGCAGTAGCGGAATGGCGGAATGGCGGGATTGCGGAAACAGGATTAAGGGGCTCCTGCAGACCCTATTTGTGCTCTAGGAGCACTAGTACGTACTATCTGAAATATAATATTTAGTAGATTTATTGTCAATAGAATGGAAATAAGAGAAATTACTAATAAAAGTGAATGGGAGGAATTTTTGGCCGGGTGTGACCGCAAGACTTTTTTACATTCATGGAATTGGGGTGAATTTCAAAAATCACTCGGGTACAAGATTTGGCGACTGGGAGTATATGCCACCGCCGATGGCGGGGTCCCGTCCGAAGGCGGGAATAACGCCACGTTAGCCACCGTTACCCTCATCATTAAACACACGGCAAAACGAGGTAATTTTTTACTTGTGCCCCATGGCCCGGTAGGGAAGATTACCAATGAAATATTAAGAATACTCACTGACGAACTTAAAAAACTTGCTAACCAAGAGAAGGTTGATTTTATTAGGATAAGCCCCATTCTTGAACGTACTCAAGAAAATGAAGGTATATTTAAGACTTTGGGGTTTAGGTTACGGGCATTACATACCCATCCTGAATCATCGTGGAAACTCAATATTGAAAAATCTCCCGAAGAATTGTTTGCGGGTATGCGTAAAACTACGCGCTATTTATTAAAACAGGCAGAAAAGAACTCTGATTTGGAAATTATACAGAGTTTTAATGAAAATGATATTGAAATGTTCAATAGATTACATTTGGCAACCGTTAAACATCAGAAGTTTGTCCCATTTTCATTGAGTTATTTTAAAAAAGAATTTGCTGCGTTTGCCCCCGATAAAGAAATTGCCTTGTTTTTTGCCAAGTACAAAGGAGAGGTGATTGCCGCATCATACGGAATATTTTGGTCGGACAGGGCTTTTTATCATCATGCGGCCCTCTTACCCGAATATAAAAAGATTCCTGCTGCATATCTTTTGCAATGGCATGCTATTCAAGAAGCACAGAAACGGGGATGCGCCATCTATGACTTTTGGGGATACTCTGATCCGGTAAAATACCCAAAGCACCCATACTCGGGCCCCACGTTATTTAAAATGGGATTTGGGGGCTATAAAGATGAGTACGTGAAAACGCAGGATCTCCCCGTATCGCCAAAATATTGGCTGAACTATATAATAGAAACAATACGTAAATTTAAGCGTGGCTTATAGGAAAACTCATATTGGGCCAAAAATACGGAGTTTACGAAAAAAAGAAAAGCTTTGGAAAAAGCTATGGTTTTGGCTGATAGTTTTTATTGTGATTGCTGGCATAGGAGGCTGTTATATTGTTTGTTTTCTTCCTCAGCTTCAAATAAAAAATATTGTCGTATCGGGAAATAACAGCATATCAGGAGATGATATTAAAGCCATAGCAGAAAAAGATGTTGCACAAAATATCATGGGATCGCGCAGTATTATTCTTACCAAGTCTCACATTCTCGTTACCGATATCCTCCAGCAGTTTCCCACGATTGAAAACGTATGGGTGCGTAAAATATATCCCTCGACGATGAGCATCTCAGTAAAAGAACGCCAGGCGGTTTCGACATTTTGCCAAACTATTAACTGCTTTGCTATTGATGGCAATGGGATTATCTTCCAACAAATCACCGGAGTGCCTGAAGGTATGATTATTACGTCAGATACTCCTCATGACATGCGGCCGGGAAGCCAGGTTGTTGAAAAGAAAGTCATGGATTTGATCATAGCGGTACGCAAGAGCTTGAAAGAAAACTTTAATATTAACGTCACGAATACATTCGTTTCAAATCCGGTCGTTTTTACTACGCACGAGCGCTGGAAAATGTATTTTAGCCCTGATAATACCGAGCAAAATCAAATTACTCGGATGGAAGCCCTTCTCAATAAAATTCCTGCAGACGTACGCAAGAAATTAGAGTATATTTATTTGCAATACAAAGACCGGGCTTACTATAAATGAGGGCACAATCTCAGCGTTGACATAATTGTATTATTAGGTTATTCTGATGACATTATGAGCACCGGTGCCATTGCAAGCAATATAAAATATTTTTTCTTTCCTTTAAAAGGCAACCAATACAGCCCGCGGTTTTTGGAGAGCCGGCTGGCATTCTATGTGGTTGTTTTTTTATTGGTCATCAAGATTCTCGGGTTAGTGTTCTCTTTACCAATTGCCCGAAACGCATTTTTAGCCGATGTCACCGGAACCGATCTTTTCAGTATCCTTAACCAAAGCCGCCAAAGTCAAGGATTAGCCCCTTTAACCGAAAGTAAAACCTTAGATCAAGCAGCTCTTATGAAGGCCCAGGATATGGTTGCTAACAATTATTTTTCCCACCAAAGCCCGCAGGGAATCACCCCATGGTTTTGGTTTACCAAGGCAGGGTACCAGTATACCTACGCAGGCGAAAACCTGGCAGTTGGATTCATTGATTCGCGGACCGTCTTTAACGCATGGCTGAATTCACCATCGCACAAGGAAAACATGCTGAATCCGCACTACACGGAAGTTGGCACGGCAGTAGTGAAGGGTTTTGGCGGTAACGACGCTATTGTCGTTGTTCAGCTCTTTGGCTCTCCGCGGGTTGCAACTCAGCAAGCAAACAGTAGCGCTCAAGCCAAAAAAATATCTGCCTCAACAACAAATTCAACAGTGACGCCCCAGCCAAAACCAACACCATCCTCGGCACACCCACAACAACAAAAACCTATTGAAGTATTGTCTCAGCAAACACAATCAGCGATCATAAAAGAGGGAAATGGGGGAGCTCTTGCAATGCAGGAATCTCCGTTCAAGACAACAATCATTGACCTCTACAATAATCCGTATCTTCAGTTGTTTTCATACGCTATGCTCGCGTTAGTGGTGGCTGCAGTACTTTCTCATCTTATCGCCCATCGGGGAGTAGCGCACGAACGCATTATGGCACGAGCATTTATTTTTATTATCGTCCTTACCCTTTCTTTGGCTCTTAATGAACAGATTCTTAATCATTTCTTAATGATCTCTATGTGAAAATGAGCTATATACTAATGAGTATGAGCTTTTAACGATAATGATGAAAATTAACCAGAAACAAAAAGAATTGATAAAAATTTACATCGTACTATTTGCGGTGCTTTTTTCAATTATGAATTGGGATCGTGTTTCATGGATATTTAATTATCATGCGCTTGCAGGCATAGCACATGACTTTTTGTATCCTCAACAGGACAGTAAGGTTCTGGCGGAATCCAACGTCTCAAAAAATAGCAATACCTCAACTCAAAATAACCAGAAGGCCTTCTATGACCGTGAAAATTCTCTTGAAATACCATCCCTCGGCCTCGTGACGTCCCTCGTTAAAGGAAAAACAACTAATGTAGCAAGTTTGGAAAAAGATTTGGATAACGGGGTGGTATATTATCCCGGATCCGTTGATCCAGGAAAAAACGGCCAGATTATCGTTTTAGGTCATTCAGCGCCTCCCGGCTGGCCGCGCATCAAGCATGATTGGGTCTTTACTGACATTAACAGCTTAAAACCCGGGGATCAGATTATCTTATATTTTGATAATGCCCGCTATGTATATTCAGTCACTGACAAGGAGATCATCCATAAAGGCCAGGATATTGCCGTTGGGGAAGTTACCAATAAGAATGTTTTGACATTGATTAGTTGTTGGCCCCCAGGAAAGGATCAAGATCGAATTGCGGTTTCAGCTGAATATCATGTTGACTAAGGAGAAATTATTGACAATTTTGTAAAAAATGTTGGATTGGATTGACAGATGAGCTTAGAAGAGTAGTCTAAAGTATTATTTTTTAAAAAAAGGTCGCCCCATTAACATTTCGAAAAAACACTGTTATTGGGTGCATATCTAAGGCTTAGCGGATATTATTTGCGGAGGCCTCATGTGAGAATTCCTTCTATGGGTGCGCAAATATTGTTCGTTAAGTTCTTAGGGGATTTTATTGAGATATTAATTAAATACATATGACAAAAAAGAATATAGTGTTTGTTATGGGGGTAGTAGTATGTTTGTCAGCAGTTGCATTTTTCACTGCGCCAAGAACAGCCCATGCGCTGAATAATTGCGCGGCTACGAATGGATATGGAATGGCTGATCCAAACCCTGGCCAAAGTATTGTTATACCGTTTGATGGTAAGGTAACGGTTAAATTACTCTGTAATTTTCCCGAAGTATCATATTATTTAGCAAATGATTGGGGTTATGTTAAAAATGGCCAAGATATTAAACTAGGAAACCAGTTGGCCACGTCTCGCGGTGCTACGTGGGACTTGGGGAATTGGACTGCAGGCCAACCATTGGTAATGTACTTTAGCAATTGGGTTCGAGGAACCCGATGGGTGACCGGCCCCGCTTCGGCAAATCCTAACGGACGCGTCCAGGCTGATATCATTGAAACTCACCCTTCAGCCGGAGTAACTAAATTCCAGGTTGGTTTTGAAGAAGCAACAGCACGAAACACCTACTGGGGATACCCAGAAGATTTTAACGACGTTATTCTTGAGGTAACGGTAACGGCACCATCAAGCGGGGGCAGTCAGTGCATTATTAACGCACAATGTCCAACCGGCCAGTTCTGTTCGAATGGACAGTGCACAAGCAACACAAACCAGTGTAATCCAGCCTGTGGTACAAACCAAACATGCACAAATGGTCAATGCGTAAATAACAACAACAATAATAATAATAACCAGTGCACCACCACTGCTCAATGCGGTGCAAATCAGACATGTGTAAGCGGCACGTGCACGAACAATATTGTCAGTCCATCAGTTCAAACGTTGTCGCCATCAAATGTTGGCCAAACATCAGTATTGCTCAATGGAAACTTAACAGGGTTGGGAAATGATACTTCAGCACAGGTCTTCTTCAGATGGGGAACGACAGTGTCTTATGGAAGTGATGACACGAACCATCAGACGATGACGAGCACCGGATCGTTTAACCAAGCAGTTTCAGGGCTTACACCAGGAGTGTTGTATCACTTTACTGCGTGCGCTCAGAACAGCGTCAAAACTGTCTGTGGTTCTGATGTGGCATTCTTTACCGACAACACCTCTACCTCGGGAACGTGCACTACCAGTGCTAGCTGCGGAGCAGGGCAAACCTGTATTGGTGGGGTATGCCAGAATAATTTGTCGGTAACCTGCAATGCCATTCCAAACCCGGCATTTGTAGGAAACCCGGTAACATTTATGGCTAACCCTGTGGGAGGAATTGGAACCTACAGCTATAGCTGGACGGGTGACTGTATTGGTTTTGCGTCAACCTGTTCAACAACGTATGGTTCAGCGGGAACCCGGACTGCATTCTTGACCATCACATCAGGAACTCAGACTGCAACCACTTCATGCTCATTGCCCATAAGCACGAGCACGAATAATAATGGTGGTGGGGGAAATAATAACGCCGTCTGCAATACTAACGCTGACTGCGGAACAAACGGATATTTCAACAGCAATTATTGCTCAGGGAATAACGTCTATCGCGATTTTCGAACATGGACCTGCAATAATGCGGGGACTGCAAATGCATATTGCAGCAGCGCCATTACTTCAAATCTGCAGACAAGCTGTTCATCAAATCAGACCTGTAATACAGGAAGCTGCAATACCAATGTTACCAGCTGTACGTCGCACGCAACCTCTCGCTGCGACAGCGGTGGAGTCTATTGGTTTGATTCATGCGGCAATCGTCAGGAGTTATATCAGGCATGTACGGGAAACCAATATTGCTCGGGAAACACCTGCGTAAACAATAATAACAATCAGTGCACATCGCATTCCCAGATGCGTTGCAATGGAAGTCAAGTGCAGTGGTATGATTCATGCGGTAATGCACAGGAAGTTGTCCAGACCTGCTCAAATACCCAGTACTGTTCGGGAAACACCTGCATAAACAATTACAACAATAATACCGGAAACCAGTACGGAAACTTGCAGGTT
>Ga0075436_100000170_pt1 | contig 41018 bp, 40 predicted proteins | sample RhiMethybrSRZTD5_FD_75303 | JGI IMG/M metagenome (GOLD analysis project Ga0075436, IMG submission 75303) | Populus rhizosphere microbial communities from Tennessee, USA - Rhizosphere MetaG P. TD hybrid SRZTD5 | ecosystem: Host-associated > Plants > Roots > Rhizosphere > Soil | place: USA...
CCGCGCTCGCCCAGGGTCCGGCCGTGCCGACGATCGGTGCGTCCAGCGTCGGCGGAAGCATTCCGGGCAGAACCCAGCGCGTCACCGCCACCGCGACCAGCAGGCCGACGATGGAGAACAGGCCGAGCTGCGCCAGCCCCGTGAACCCGGAGAACAGCATCGCGCTGAATCCGCAAATCGAGGTCAAGACTCCGAGGCGCAGCGTTGGCCAGATGCGCTCGAGTGCGGCAGGCCCTCCCTCTCCGGCGGCCTGCGTGAAGAGATAGATCGCGTAGTCCACCCCTTCGCCGATCAGCGTAACGCCGAAGCCGAGCGTAATGCCGTGGACAGAGCCAAAGCCGAGGCTTACGGCCGCGATACCGGCGAGCGCGCCGCTCGCTATGGGCAGGAGACCGAGCGCGAGCAGCCGGCCGGAACGGTAGACGGCGAAGAGCAGCCCCGCGACCAGTGCCGTCGCGATGAGCGACAGACGCAATGCGTCGTCGCGCACCGCTACCCGCGTTCTGGCCGCGAATACACCCGGTCCGGAGAGCAGCAGCTTCGCCTCGCCGGCATCAGCGCGGGAGAACGCCTCCTGGATCCGCGCAATCGCGTGTTCCTGCGCGCCCACGTCGTAGCCGGGCGCGCGAGTCTGCGCGAGCAGCAAAGCCCGCCGGCCGTCGCGAGAGAACCAAACGCCTTCCCGCGTCGCCGGCCGCGATTGCGTCTCGAGGTGTTCGAGGATCTGCAGCAGCTCCCCCGTGGGATCGCTCGGCGCGACACGCCGCACCAGCGTGCCGGCGGGCGAATCGAGCAACCGCAGGGTCTCCTCGAGGCGCTCGCGCAGCCCCGCGGCCGAGAAGCGCTCCGGGCTGACGGCGGGACTGAGCAGGTAGCGATGGCGCCAAAGAAAGTCGCGATCCGCACCGGCGCCGCTGCCGTCGCCGTTCTCCACCGAGACGAAGCTCGCGTCCTGGCGCAGCTCCGCCGCCATCGATTTGCTCGCTTGCGCCAGCGAGGCCGGCGGCGTGCCCTCGAGCGCGACGAGCACCAGCCGGGAAACCACGCCTTCACGCAGCTGCTCGACCAGCACCTGCTGCTCCGGTGTCGGCGAGCGAGGCAGGAAAGCGGAAACGTCGGTAGTAAACGTCGTGTGTGCGACGATCCATACGCCGGCCGCGAGGAACGCGAGCCATGCACCGACGGCCCAGCGCTCTCCCGCGGTCACGGCGTGTCGCGGGTGATCGTCATCGTCGAACGGTCGCCGTTGGGCTCGATGAATTCGATCGAGTGGATGGTGCCGCGGCTGCCGCCGACGCGGATCTCGCTCAGCAGCTCCTGCATATTCCGATCGGTCGGCTTGAGCACCATGCGCCATTTGCGCTCGTCCCCCTCGAGCGCGATCTCGAACAGGCGCTTCAGCGCCGCCAGGTCTCCCGCCAGGGTGGAGCGGATGCTTTCGACAAAGACGCCGACCGCGGGGTAGTCCTCGAGGCGGATGCTGCGGCGCCGTTTCGGCTGCCCGCTCTCGAGGGTCAGCTGCTCGCCCTCCAGCAGCACGCTTTCCACCCGCGGCGACAGCGTGCGCTTCTCGAGGCGATCGGGTGCCACGTACAGCAGCGTGCCGGAAGATTCGAGCGGCGTAGTGAGGATGCCGACGTACCGGCGCTCCACGAATCGCCCCTTCGACGTCTTCACCTTGGCGAGCTCCTGCATCAGCCGCGCGACATTCCAGGCGGACTCTTCGGCGGCCCCTTCGGCGGCCGCCGCAACGCCATGCGCCAGAGCCGCAGCCAGCAGAACCGCGCGCGCCCTACCGCCAAAAGTCATAGAAGTTGAACCAGTTGTAGGGCGCGACACGGCAGTAGTGCTCCAGCCGTCCCACATAGCGTCGCAGCAGCGCCTCGACTGCGCCATTGCGGGCGCGAACGCGCTCTTCGCCCGGCGCGGCGAAACGCTCGATGTGGATGTCGTAGCGGTTCGCACCGCGGTAGACGCTGAAGAGCAGCAGCATGGGCCGATTCAGGATGATGCCGACGCGAATCGGCCCGGTGGGGAAGAGCGCCGGCCGGCCCAAGAATTCACAGCTCATTTTTCCCCCTTCGCCGAGGGTACGGTCCGCCAGCATGCCGACGACTTCGCCGCGCTCGAACGCGGCCTCCACCTGCAGCATGGCATCGAGGCGGCCGAGCGGAATGATGTCGTCGTGGAGGCTCGGATTGACGCCCCGCAGGATGGCTCCCACTTTGCGCGCGTTTTCCTCGTACATCAGCATGCGGATCCGCAGTCCCTTCGTCCTGCCGAGCGCGCGCGCAACCTCGGCGCTGCCGAGGTGCGCGCTGAGGATCATGCAGCCTTCTCCCTGGGCCACCGCCTGTTCGAAGACATCGAAGCCGTGCATGCGCACTTCGAAGCGGGCGAGCTCGTCGTTCAGCAGGAAGATGCGGTCGAGCAGCACCGCCGCAAAGCTGTGAAAGTGGCGGAAGAGATCGCGCGGCCGCGCCTTGCGGCCGAGCACCCGGCCGAGATACTCGCGCGAAGCCGAGCGCGCGCGCGGCGAGAACGCGACGAAGTAGAGGCAGATGGGATAGAGCAGGAGCCGCGCCGCGCTCCGCCCGATCACCCTCGCCACCCAGACGATCACGCGCAGCGCGAGCGCGTTGCCGCGCTCGGGCCGGTGCACCCAGTCGGGCTCGTGCACCTCGCCCGCTACGCGTGCGTCGACGGGTCGGGGCATGACATCCTGCCGGCCAGCACGATCCTGCCTTCGACGGCGCAGCTGAAGCTGATCTCGCCGCCGCTGCGCGAGAACTCGATCACCACGCGATCTCCCGGTCGCGCGGGGCGCAGGAATTTCGCGGAGGAGATCGAGAAAGGCGCGCGCGGCGCGCCAATGCTCCGCTCGATCGCCTGGATGGCTTCGCTCAGCAGCACTGCCCCCGGAATGATGGGATTGCCCTCGAAATGCCCGCGCGAGGAGGGATGGTCCGGCAGGAAGACGCGCTCGACGACGCCGCGGCGGGGTGCGGCGGCGCTCACGGGCCGGCGACGATCCGCGTGAGCGACTCCCGCGGCAGCTTGCCGATGTCGTTGCGCGGCAGCGCTTCGACCATGCAGAGCGGCCGAGGCAGGAAGGCAGGGTCGATGCGCAGGCGCAGAGCGCTCATCAGGGATTCCGCCGTATGCCCCGGAGCGACCGCGAATGCGGCAAGGCGGGCCACGGCCTCGCCGTCGTCGTCCGGCACGATGAAGACGCCGTCGAGCACGCCCTCGATCGAATTCAGGTGGTAGTTGAGATGCGCGAGCGAGGTGCGCTTGCCGGCGATGTTCACCAGATCGGAGGTGCGGCCATGCAGCAGGAACCTGTCGCTGCCGCGCAGCTCGATGACGTCGGCGAGCAGCACTTCGCCCTCGATGTGGCCGCCGCTCGCCCAGGCGCCCCGGCTGTCGCCGCGGAGTTGAACACCCGGCAGCGTCCGCCACTCGTTCGTCTCCACGGTGCGCCGGGTGGCGACCTGGCCCGCCTCGGTGCAACCGTAGATTTCGTGCAGCGGGGCACCGAAGCGTGCCTCAGCCGTCGCCGCGAGCTGCGGCGCCAGCGGGGCGGTAGCGCAGAGCACGAGATCGACGCTGGGCAGCTCGTCCGGCTCGCCGAGCAGCACGCGCAGGTGGATGGGCGTGGTCACCAGGCTGCGCGGGCGCGGCAGCGCATCCAGCTCGCTGCGGATATCGGCGGGGAAGAACGGCCGGCCGGCGTGCAGCGCGAGCCCGCCCTGCATCGCCATCAGCAGCGTGGATTCCAGGCCGTAGGAATGCTGCGGCGGCACGGTGCCGATCACAGCCATGCCCGGAAACGCGCGCAGGCCGAGGGCTTCGAGCTCCTCTGCGGCGCTACGCACCATGCTGCCCCAGGTCCTCGGGAAGGGCTTCTGCTCGCCGGTGGAGCCGGACGTGAACAGGACGGCCGCGAGCTGCTCCGCCGGGACGGCCGGCATGTCGGAAGCCCCCGCTGCACCGCCGCCCAGCTCGGGAAACGCCAGCGTCTCCAGCCCGGCGGGCGCGCCCGGCGCATCGCTGAGGCAGCAGAGGTCCGGGTAGCTCGCGACCAGGCGGCCGACGAGATCGGGCGTCTCGTTCGGCGGCAACAGGCTCACCTGACGGCGCACGAGCGCCGCCGCGAACCCCACGGCGAAGCGGTAGCGGTCCGTGCAGCGATTGAACACATGGTGCCGCTCCGGCAGGGCGGCCGCGACGCGGCGCACGTCGCGCCAGAACTCATCGACGCCGACGGCGCGGCCAGCGCGCCAGGCGAACACCCCGCCGGTGGCGTGGCCCTGGAGCAGCGGCAGGGCTGCGGTCATGGTGCCCGGGAGGTCACTTCGGCAAACGCGGTCAGGATGCGCGCGATGGAAACGGGTGGAACGAGCGGGAAGCACAGCGCCCGGTAAGCCTGCTGGGCCACGAACATCAGCGCGAGCAGCGGCAGGTCGAGCACGTTGACGAACATCGACCAGATGTCGTGCGGCGCGAAGGCCAGCAGCAGGCCGGAAACGAGGACTTGCCCGGCGAAGAACGCGCACCACGCGACGGTCAGGCGGCGCGTGAAGCACTCCATGTCGGGCGTCACCGAGCCATGGATGCGGCGGGCGATCCGCGTGATCAGCGGCTCGCGCCCCGGGCGCAGGGTGCGGCCGAAATACCAGAGCAGCGCGAGGTAGGCGCCCGCGTGAGCGAGCCCGGCGAGCGCGTTCGCGCCCAGCGAGTCGCGCAGGGCGAAGTGGACAAGCAACGGCAGCCCTGCGAATGCGAGAAATACCGGCGCCTTCCACGCAAGGCGCATCTAGCCGCGCTGCAGCTTCCGGACGTGCTCGTTCAGGCTGCGAAGCGAAGCGAAGATGCGCGCGTTGTCCTGGTCGTCGGACTTCAGGCGCACGCCGTAGGCCTTCGAGATGGCGAGCGCGATCTCCAGGATGTCGATCGAATCGAGGCCCAAACCGTCGCCGAATAGCGGTGCCCCTGGGTCGAGGTCGACGGCCGGCACCTCGAGATTGAGCGTCTTGACGATCAGCTGGGCGAGCTCGAGCTCCTGCGGGGTGAGCGCGCCTTCGCCTGCCTGAGCCTCTGCGGCAGCCTTCTGCATAGGAGCCGCATTATAAAACCTCCGGGACCGCCTAGCCCCTCAACGGCGCCCCCGATGCGACCTGGCCGAGCGCTTGCGAGTGCGTTTCGGCCGGATCTCGCTGCGGTGCTGTCGCCGGTCCTCGCCCTTGAGGGCGCGCGACTTCACCGCCGACGCCGTGACCTGGCTCCACTTGCCATTCTTGAATACGATCTGGTAGCCGCCGGAGAGAACCTGGAAGGGCCTCCCCACCTTTCCGCGGTAGTCGAACTTCGTCGAGCCCGGCTTGCGGAAAATCTCGAAGTACGACGGGTAGATGAAGTCCGTCATCTTGAATCCATTCACGCTGAAGGCGAGCGAGTCGTCCTCGACCGGATCGGCGGCCTCGTACGCGTAGGCCGCCTTGGTATCCGGTCCGGTCGTCAACATGTTGATCGCGGGGTCGACCAGCATCTCGACGAGCTCGTGCGACGTCGCGACCGAAAGCGAAGCCTTGCCTTCGGCGATCGTCTTCACGAACACTTTGGACAAGGGAAAGCCATCGGGCGTGAGGTCGTGATACGCGAGCGCATTCGCCTGGTCCGCCGTATCTAGGAACACGACGCCCCAGGCGCCCTTCTTGAAGTCCGTCGTCTTCACCAGCCGCGCAGGCGTGCCCCACACCGGTACGACATAGTCGGTGACGAACTTCTGCAGCGCCGCGACCAGGGCGTCCAGATTCAGCCCGAGCGGCGTCTTCGCCTGGTTGAACACCGCGATCTGCGGGATCTGCCCCTGATCGAATGCGGCGAACTTCGGTCCACTTCGTTTCATGATTGCCCCTTCTCGAAGACGAAAGTCGTCACAAAGTATGAGAAGGAAGCCGAACACGGTCTATTCCCGCAGTCCGATTTACCGGATCAAGTCAACCGCGATCCCCAGGCCGAAAGCTGGACGCAAGCATCGACTCACTCGAGCTTCGCGCCCGACTCCCGGACCACCTTCGCCCACTTGGCCGTTTCGCGCCGGATATAGGAAGCGAACTCCTCGGGCGTATTGCCGATCGCTTCCGCGCCCTGGCTCGAGAGCCGCTCGGCGATCTCCGGCGTGCGCAGCACGGCAACGATGTCGTCATGGAGCTTCGCGACGATCGCACTGGGGGTGCCGGCGGGAACCATCACGCCGTGCCAGGTCGTCGCCTCGAATCCCGGCAGCGCAGTTTCGTCGAGGGTCGGCAGCTCCGGCGCCGCTGGAGAGCGCCGCAGGCTGGCAACCGCGAGCGCCCGCAGCCGCCCGGCCGTGACGTGCGGCAGCGCGGGCGGCATGGTGGAGAACATGACCTGCACCTGGCCGCCGAGCAGATCCGCGAGTGCCGGAGCCGCACCTTTGTAAGGCACGTGAACCATCTTCACTCCGGCCATCGAATTGAACAGCTCTCCGGCGAGCTGCGCGGGCGTGCCCTGCCCCGAGGAGGCAAAGTTGATCGCGCCCGGCCTTGCCCTGGCGAGCGCGATCAGCTCCCTTACCGTCGTGACGGGAAGCGAAGGGTGAACGACGAGGACGTTGGGTGTCGACGCGGCGAGCGTGACCGGCGCGAGGTCCTTGAGCGGGTCGAACGGCATGCGCGCGAAGAGGCTCGCGTTGATGGCGAGCGGTCCCACGGAGCCCATCAGCATGGTGTAGCCGTCGGGCGCGCTCTTCGCGACGATCTCCGTGCCGAGGTTGCCTCCCGCGCCCGGCCGGTTGTCCACCACCACCTGCTGCGCCAGGCGCTCGGCGAGCCGCGGCGCGATGGTGCGGGCGACGAGATCGGTGCCGCCGCCCGGCGGGAAGGCGACGACGAAGCGAATCGGCTTCGACGGATAGACGTCCGCACCTTCGGCGCCCGCCGCGAGCACTGCAAGCGCGACGCAGACGACGCGCAGGACCATCACTTTTTCCGCTGGCGTGGCTTTTCGTGCTTGGCGAAATACTCGCGCGCGGTCCTGAAGCCGCCGAGCGCGGCCGGATAGCCGCAATAGATCGCCGACTGCAGCAGGACCTCGCCGATCTCCTTCTTCGTCACACCGTTGCGCAGCGCGCCGTCGAGGTGCAGCTCGAGCTCCTCCGCCCTTCCCAGGGCGACCAGCATCGCGATGTTCAGCATGCTGCGGACCTTGCGCGGCAGTCCCGGGCGGGTCCACACCATGCCCCACGCCGACTTGGTCGCCAGCACCTGCATCGGCCGCGAGAACGCGTCGGCGTTCCTGAGCTGCCTGTCGACATACGCTGCCCCGAGAACCTGCTTTCGCAGTCTCAGCCCCTGCTCGAAAAGCTTGTCCCTCATTTCTTTCTCCACGTTAGTTGCCATCATTTGTGGGAGGCGAGAGGCAGGGCGATCGGCTTGCCGCTCGCCGCCGAGCGCTCGATCGCCAGCGTGACCTCCAGCGTATGGCGGGCCTCGCGCGCGGTCGCAAGCGCGCAAGGCTTGCCCAGCGCCAAGTGGTCGAGCCACGCGCGCGTCTCGTTGGCGATGGGGCCCCAGAGCTCGCCCATCGCCCAATCCCCCGGCGTGCCGCTTTGCAGGAACACCATGTTGACCGCATGGTCCGGCAGGTAGACGTGCGGCATGCCTTTGTCGGTATACATGAGCTGGTCGGTGTGATCGTCGTCGAGAATCATGACGCCGTCGGTGCCGAGCACTTCCACGCGCGCGGCGTGGCCAAGCGCCGGATACTTCTCCGGGAGCGCGTAGCTCACCCCGAGGTTCACGACCGCGCCGTCGCCGTACGTGAGGATGGCCCAGCTCACGTCGTGCGTGTCGTACCCCGCTGCCTTGAGCACGCCCTTTTGCCCGCGCGCGAAGACTTCGGCGACCCGCGCGCCTTCGAGCAGCCAGTTCACGAGGTCCACGTAATACGTGAGCGCATCGACGACCGGAGTCGCGCCCGGGTTGCGCTTGAGCATTGCCAAGGCTTGCGCGCGCGAGTTGAACACGCGCGCCGCCGCGCCCACGATCCGCCCGATTCGACCCTGGAGCACCTGCTCCTTGGCGATGAGGTAGCGCTCCTTGTAGCGGCGGCTGTAGCCCACGCGCAGATCGGCGTTGCGCCGCGCGACCTCGGCGACAATGCGGTCGGCCTCGGCAAGCTCCAGCGCGATCGGCTTTTCGACCAGCACCGCCTTGCCGCGCTCGAGCGCCTGCAGCACCGCGGCAGTGTGCTCGCCCTCGCTCGTGGCGACGATGACGGCGTCGACCTCCGGGCGCGACATCGCCTGCAGGTTGTCCCCGGAATGAAACGCGGCCCCCACCTTCTGCGCGAGATCGCGCGCCCGCGCCGCCTCCTTGTCGGCGATGGCGAGGAAGCCCACCGCCGGATGGCCGGCGGCGAGCCGCGCGCGCAGCGCACCGATGCGGCCGGCGCCCACGATGGCGATCCCAAGATCTCGGCGTTGGGTCATTGCAGTCCCTGCTGATTTTATCTAACCGTCCAGTACCGTGAAGTCGTCCATTTACCGCCTCCTCCGGTGCGTTATAGATTGCCCCGGCACAATAACAATAAGGGGAACATCATGCAGTCCACGCTCGCCGTACTCCGCAGCATCACCCTGCCGGTTGCGCTGACCGCATCGCTTTCCGGGTGCATCTCCATGAACTCGTATATCGACCCGGCGCTGCCGACGGTGCGCGCCGAAGACCTGCGCGCGAGCAAGACCCCGCAGCCTGTCCAGGTGCTCTTCGAGTTTCGCACCAAGGGCGCGCCGAACGCGCGCGGGACCGAGTTCGCCAAGCCGATCGTGCTCGACACGGTGCGCAGCACGGCGCTCTTCAGCAACGTGACGGAGGCGCCGGTCGCGGGCGGACGTACTCTGACGCTCGTCATCGACAATATCCCCGTCACCGAGGATGCGGCCTCCAAGGGGTTCGCTACCGGGCTCACGCTCGGCCTCGCAGGCAACACGGTTACCGACGGCTATGTTTGCACCGCGACCTACACCACCCCGGGCGCCGCGCCGAAAAAGAGCCAGGTCAAGCACGCGCTGCACACCACCATGGGCAACACCGAAGGACCGAAGGGCGTGACGCCGATGAAAATGGACGAGGCGCTCCCGATCGTGGTGAAGCAGCTCACGCTCAACGCCTTGCAGGGCGTGCGCAAGGACGCGGGCCTGTAACACTATGAGCACGCGGCTTTGCCTCACCGGCGCACTGCTCGCCTGCCTGCTCGCGAGCGGCTGCGCGACCAAGGCGCCCGGCTACCAGACTTCGATCGAAAACGTCCAGACCCTGGCCGGCCTCGGTCCGGTCAGGGCCGCGGTCGGTACGGTGAAGCTGGACGAGAAGAACGCCGAATCGATGAGCCGGCTCTCGGCCCGCGCCATGACGATCGAGCCGCCCTACGCCGGCGGTTATGCCGAATACCTGGCCCAGGCGCTGCGCGCCGATCTCGGTGCGGCGGGCAAGCTCGACCCGACGGCGCCGAAATCGATCAACGCCGTGATGACCGCCAACAACCTGGACGCGAGCGGCATCAATGTCGGCGTCGCGGAGGTCGCGGCGCGCTTCAGCGTGACCGACGGCCGCCGCGTGCTCTACGAGCGGCAGCTCGCCGCGAAGCACGAGTGGGAGTCGTCCTTCCTCGGCAGCATCGCGGTGATGAACGCGCTGCACAACTACAACGTGACCGTTCAGAAGCTCGTCGGGCAGCTGTTCGCGGATCCGGCCTTCGCCAAGGCTCTGCAATAGAAGGCGATAACCAGGCGCTCTCTTTCGCGCTACCGCGACTGCAGCAGGAACAGGTATTCCTGCAGGTCGATGCCGACGCGCGCGCAGGTCGCCTTGACGAGCGGTCCCAGGCGGTCCAGCACTTCCGAGGGGCGCTCGGCGCTCGCGCGCTCGAGGATCTGCAGCGCGCTCGCGACGTCGCCCGGCGCGCGGGCCGGCGGCGGCGGCGCAGGGAGAGTTTCCCGCGCTCCGCTGCGCTGCGCCTCGGCCTTCAGCGCCGCCTGCTGCAGCCGCGCGACCGAGGTCTTGAGGAGCTCTTCCACCGACGCGACGTTGTCGTTTCCGAGCGCCGCGACGCCGAGGCTGGTCAGGATGCTCACCGCCTCGGCGCCGTGCGTGATGCGCGCGCTCTCGAGCCGCTGCCGCAGGCGCTGCGCGACGCCGACGGCCTGCTGCGCCCCAGTCCCGGGCAGGATCACCGAAAACAGCGCTTCGCCGGTGCGGCCCAGCGCGTCCTCAGCGCGCAGCATGCCCTGGAGCAGCTTGACGAGACGCCCCAGCAGCTGGCCGAAGGCCGCGCTGCCGAATTTCGCCTCGATCTCGGCGTAGTTGTCGATGCGCAGGCTGACCGCCGAGAACGCCGTGCCGTGCTCGCGCGCCTGCGCGAAGTGCTTGGCGCCCTCCTCCAGGAGATAGCCGGGGGTGAAGGCGCCGGTGACCCGATCCCACATCTTCTCGTCGTCGTCGACCTTGAGCGCCTGGTGGCTCGCCTCGAGGTCGTGCCTTGCCTGCACCAGCCGCAGCAGGTTGTCGATCCGCGCGACGGCCTCGATGCCCCGGATCTTCTTGCTGATGAAGTCGCTGGCACCCGCGTCGCGCGCGCGCCGGCGCGTCGCATCGTCCTCGTTGCCCGAGAGGACCAGAAACGGCAGCTCGCGGATGCGTGGCGAGGTAGCGCTGCGGATGCGCTGCAGCAGCCCGAAGCCGTCGAGGCCGGGCATGTCCAGGTCGGAGATCACCACCGCGATGCCCGGATCGCGCTCGATCGCCGCCCATCCGGCCTCGCCGTCGGCGGCCTCGGCGGTGTCGAAAAAACTGCGGATCACCTTCGCGACGGCGCTGCGCACCGCCTTAGAGTCGTCGACGATCAGCACTCGCGGCTTGTCCACGCTCTCCCCCTATGATTTTGTCTGCATATCCTGCGATGCTACATCGTCAAGCGGAAGTCGATGCCGCTTGCACCTCTGCGGTGCGCCGCGCGCTTCTCATCTCGATCGTTATTCGTCTAGTCCAGTTCGCGCCCAAAACCGGGCGCGTGATTGCGCTAACCTTTCACCCACCTGACCTGCGAAAACTTTACACATGCCAACTGCTGCGGAGGCCAGATTGTTGGCGCTAAACTGACGAGGATCCAAAAAAAAAGTCAGATGCAGACCGACCATCCGCAACGCGGCGACTCGCAGCGTGTTCCGAACTCCCTGATCGCCTTCCTCCACATTCCCAAGACCGCGGGAACCACGCTCAACTCGATCCTCTCCCGTGAATATGCCCCGGACGAATGCTACGAGATCATGATGCGTGGAATGGCCTGGATCCTGCCGAAACGGCCGCTCATCCGGCGCTCGCTGATCTCGTTCTCCAAGGTTCTCAGGCTGAGGACCGCAGTCAGAAGCGAGCGCAAGCTGCGCCTGGTTCGCGGCCATTTCGATCTATCGATCGCGCGGCATCTCCCGGCGGACACGCGCTTTTTTACGCTGCTGCGAGACCCCGTCGAGCGGGCCATCTCGCACTACTACCACTACCGCAGGAGAGCGATCGACCGGCTGCACCCGCTGGCGATGCGCTCGACCCTGAAGGAATGGGTGAGCGCCTGCGGCATCGTCGAAATGGACAACGGCCAGACGCGCCGCCTGGCGGGCGAAATGAACCTGGCCTGCGGCCGGGTGACGCCCGCGATGCTCGAGCGCGCCATGTCCCGGCTCGCGAAGTTCGCGGTCGTGGGAATCACCGAGCGCTTCGACGAGTCGCTGGTTCTTCTTCAGCGCGCGTTCGGCTGGAGGGCCCGGCCGGGTCTGCCTGAAAACGTCGGTGAGAATCGGCCGGCGCGCATCGACCTGGGCGAAGAGGCCCTGCAGACGATCGAGCGCTGCAACCGCTTCGACCTGGAACTTTATCGATTCGCGTCGGGCCTTTTCGAAACACGCCTGAGCGGGGTCGACGCGGAAAAAGCAGGGCTCGTCGAGGACCGCATTGCCGTGGCCGTCTGAAACGGAGGGCCGCCTGGGAGGCGCGGTCTGGGAGAAGGATTTGCTCGAATGAGTTTTCTCGGAATTCCGCACCCCCTCGGGGCTGCGCCGGCGCGCCAGCCCTCGGCACGAGCGGACCTGCCGGCCCGCTGCATCTGGCTCACCGGACTTCCCGCCGCGGGCAAAACGACGCTAGCCAGCGCGCTCGAACAGCGCCTTCGCGAGCTGGGCCGCATGACCTGCGTGCTCGATGGAGACAGCCTGCGCAAGGGCCTGTGCCGGGACCTGGGCTTCTCCGAGGCCGATCGCGTAGAGAACATCCGCCGGGTCGCCGAGGTGGCAAGGTTGATGGTCGACGCCGGCCTGACCGTGATGGTCGCCTTGGTATCGCCGTTTCGCGCGCAGCGTCGCTTGGCGAGCCAGCTCCTCTCCGACGGAGAGTTCATCGAGGTATTTGTGGACACCCCGCTCGAGGAATGCGAGCGCCGTGACCCGAAGGGGATGTACGCGCGCGCCCGCAAGGGAGAATTGAAGGATTTCACCGGGATCGGCAGCCGTTACGAGCGTCCCGAGAATCCGGACGTGCGCATCGATACCCGCGTGATGTCGGTGGAGGAAAGCGTCGAGCGGGTCCTCCGCCTGCTCGCGTAGTCGATGTAGGAGATCCTGCGAAGCGATTTCGCACGATCCAGCTTATCGGATTGTCCGGCCGACGCGGGTGACGCACGCCCGCGAAGCGCCTCGCCGCAACGGGTAGAATGCGGGCGACAAGAACAACAACAAGGGACGGTTCTTTGGGGGCTACGCTCGGACATCGCCTCGGCTTCGTCCTGACCAGGACCGTCTGGGGACTGCTCGCCTTCCTGTCGTTCAATCGCATTCGCGTGGTGCGTGCGGAACGGCTGCCGCGCGGCGGGCCGGTGCTCTACGTCGGCCTGCACCGCAACGGCGTCCTGGACGGCGCCGCGTATCTGCGCGTCGCGCGGCGGGCCGAGTTCGTCATTTCCGCGCAGTGGCATCGCAGCCTTGCCGGGCGCCTGCTCTTTCCGGGCATCGCCGTGGCGCGCGACAAGGACCGGGAGCGCGGCATCAAGGCGGATAACGCCGGAGCATTCAGGGAAGCGCTCGAGCATCTGGCGCCGGGCGGACAGCTGCTGATCCTCCCGGAGGGCACGAGCAGCCTCGGCCCGCGCCACCTGCCTTTCAAGCCGGGCGCCGCACGGCTCGCCGGCGAAGTCGCGGCGAGCGGGGTGGCGCTCTCGATCGTGCCGCTCGGCATCCACTACGAGTGCGCGTGGGAGTGGCAGAGCCGCGTCGAGATCCTGGTCGGCGAGCCGCTGCAGATCCCGGCCGGCGCGCGAGTGCCGCAAGACGAGATGGAAGCGCGCATAGCGGCGGCGCTCGAGGCAGTCGGCGTCAACGTCGAGACCGAGGAGCGGCTGCGGCTCATCGAGGCGCTCGCCTATGCGGCGACGCTGGGCACCCGGCGAAGCTACGCCGAATGCCTCAAGCGCCTCGAAGCCGGCGTGCCGGCGAAGCTCGAGGCCGCGGCGGCCGCCTTGCTCGACGCGGCGCGTGTCGAAGGCGCAAGGCTCCACCAGGGCGTGCCGCTCATGCCGGTTGGCGCAGTGGCCCCGTATGTCCTGCTATGGCTGCTTCTCGCGCCGCTCGAGGCGGCTTTCCTCCTGTCCAACGCGCCCGCCGTCGCCGGCGCGGTGTGGGCAAGCCGGACGCTTCCAGACGAGCGCAATGTGATCGCCCTCTGGCGCATGCTCGTGGGCATGCCGCTCGGGGCCTTGTGGGCCGCGGTTCTCTGCGCGCTCCTGCTGGCGCTGGCCGGCCCGCTGTGGGCACTGCTCTACGTCGCAGTGTGCATCGCCGGCGTGCGCGCGTACTACCGGTTCCGCAAGCTTTCGATCGCGCTCTACAACGTGCTCTTCGTGCGCCGGCTGCGCGACGAGCTGCTGAACTTCAGGCTGGCACTGGCGGCGAGCCTCGATGCCGAGCGGCGCTGAAATGAGCGGCACTGAAATGCAGCGCCGCAAGCTGCACGTCGCGTTTTTCGCGGCGTACGCCGGCGCCATGGCCGCCGGACTGCTCTTCCGGGGCGCGTACGCGTACGCGCTCCTCTTCGGGGGGATGTGCGCCGCGCTTCTCTGGCTCGCCTGGCGGCACGTAGCCTCGCCGAGCCGAGGCCGGCTGGTGGCGGAGTGCCTGTTTCTCGCCGTGGCCATGAACGCGAGCTACCAGGCGATGGCCGGCGCCGTGCCGATCGTGCGCGGTACGCGCCTCGATGCGCTGCTCTATGGCATCGACGTCGCGGTCTGGGGGACGAGCCCCAACGTCTGGGCCGAGCGCTTTGCGAGTCCCTGGCTCACGGAGGTGCTGAGCGTCTGCTACATCTTTTTCATGCCGTTGCTCTTCGGCAGCCTGCTGCGCTATTTCTTCTGGCGCCGGGAGCTCCTCGGGGAGTTCTACGCGGGCCTCTTCACCGTCTACGGGCTGGGCTTCCTCGGCTATCTGCTGGTCCCCGCCATGGGGCCTTACCTCGCGTATCCCGAGCTCTTCTCCGTCACGCTGGAAGGCGGCCCGATCACGCAGCTCAATACGCTGATGGTGGTCGAGGGCAGCAACAAGGTCGATGTCTTTCCGAGCCTGCATTGCGCGGTCTCGACGTTCATCCTGGTGTTCGCGTGGCGGCACCACCGGCGCGAGTTCTGGCTGCTGCTCGCGCCGGTCGTGGGGCTGTGGCTCTCGACCATCTATCTGCGCTACCACTATCTCGTCGACGTCGCATGCGGGTTTGCGCTCGCCGCTTTTGCCGCGCGCGTGGCGGCGCGTTTCGCGGAAAACACCAACAAGGGGGAGGTCGGTGTCCACGCTTCTGGATTTCAACGATAAGCAGGCGCTCGACGCTGCGCTGAGCGGCGGCAAGGGCGCCAATCTGGCGAGGCTGTCGCAAGCCGGGCTCGCAGTGCCGCCCGGGTTCGTCGTGACGGCGCAGGCGTATCTGCGCTTTGCCGCGCAGGCGCGGGCCGTGCTCGCTCGCGCGGCGGGCTTTCCCTTCGCGGACGCCGCGAGGCTGGAGACGGCCTGCAAAGGCCTGGTGCGCGAACTGGACAAGTTACCGGTGCCGGACGAGGTCCTGCGGGCGCTGCGCGAACGCCTCGACTGCCTTCCCGCCTCGACCGCGTTCTCCGTGCGTTCCTCGGCCACGACCGAGGATCTCGGCGGCGCCGCCTTCGCCGGGCAGCACGACACCTATCTCAACTGCAAGGGCTTCGACGATATCGCCAGGCATCTCAAGCTTTGCTGGCTGTCGCTGTGGAGCGCGCGCGCCGTCGCCTACCGGCGCAACGCCGGCTTCGACGTGCGCGACACCACGATGGCGGTGGTGATCCAGAAGATGGCCTTCTGCGACGTCGCCGGGGTGGGGTTCTCGATCGACCCCGTGAGCGGCAACCTCGGGCACCGTGTGTTCGACGCGAACTACGGCCTGGGCGAGTCGGTCGTCGGCGGCGAGGCGGCGATCGACCACTTCGTCCTCGACAAGGCGAGCGGCGCGCTGGTGGCGTCGCAAATCGCCGAAAAGGACCTCAAGATCGTCGCCGCGGACTCAGGCACGCGCGAAGTCCGCCTCGAAGGCGCGGCACGCTCCGCGCCGTGCCTCAGCGAGCCCATGCTGAGCGAGCTCGGTGCGCTGATCGGAAGCGTCGAGAAGCTCTACGGCTATCCGCAGGACATCGAGTGGGGCTTCGAGGCCGGCAAGCTCTGGCTGCTCCAGTCGCGCCCGGTCACCCGCATCCCGGCTCGCTGGACGCGCGACGAGTCGGCGGAGCGCTTTCCCAGCGTCATCACGCCGCTCGCCTGGGAGCTGGTCGAGGAAGGCTTCCATCGCTCGCTCAACTACTCGTTTGCGCTGATGGGACTGCCGCCGTTCAAGGGCAAGTGGTTCGCGATGTTCGACCACTACATCTACGGGAACCAGAATGCGGTGGAGATCTACGCGAACGGCGCCGCGTCCTCGATCAGCATCGGCAGCGTCGCCGAGCTGGTGGCGGCCATCCCGACTCTGCGCAACCAGTACGAATGGGTGCTCGAGCTGCCGCTCACCTGGTCGCGCGATCTCGACCACTACCTCATGTCGCTCGGCGAGCTCATGGCGGCGCCGCTCGAGGACAGGCCGGTCGCGGAGCTGTGGGCCTACGTGCTGCGGGTGAAGGAGCTAGGCGCCAGCTACTTTCTGCCGAACATCGCAATCTCGATCACGCAGCGCACGCTCTACCGCATCCTGCTGGGCATCGTGCAGGCGGCGCTCGGAAGCGAGCAGGCGGCGGTCGCTTTCGACCGGCTGCTCGCGTACTGCGAGACCAAGACCGGCGTCATCAACAAGGAGCTCTATCGCCTCGCACGGCGCGTCGCCGCGCTTCCCGCGCTCGCGGCGCGCCTGCGCGAGAGCTCCTCGCGCGGCTTCCTCGAGGCGGGCGGCTTCGCGGCGCACCGCGACATCGACGCCGCATTCCGCAAGTTCCTGCGCGACCATGGACATCGCGAGGTGGAGTTCGACCCCTATCATCCCACCTGGGTCGAGGCGCCCTGGCTGGTGGTCGAAAATCTGAAGCTGATGCTCGACACCCGGCTCGAGGATCCCGCCGACAAGGAACGCGAGCTGAAGGTCGCGATGCGCGAGACCGAAGCCGCGCTCCAGGCGCGCCTGCCGCAGGAACTGCGCTTTTTCGTCCACGAGATTGTTCGCCTCGCGCGCGCCTACACCACGCTCGACGACGTCGAGCACTACCAGACGACCCGGCTCACCCTGCCCTTCCGCAAGGGGCTCCATGCCCTCGGCGCGCGGCTGCGCGCCCTGGGCGTGGTGGACGAGCCGATGGACGTATTTTTCGCCCATTGCGAAAGCATGAACGACGCCGTCGCGGCGGACTCGCCGCAGCGCTGGAAGGCGCTGGGCGAGGAGATTCGCCAGGAGAAGCAGGCCTACCTGCGGCATCGCGGCGAGACGCCGAAGTGGCAGATCGGCGGCGCCGATGAAGCGACGCCCGCGGCATCCGGCGGCGGCCTGAGCGGGCTCCCCGGCAGCCCCGGCAGCGCGAGCGGGCCGGTGTACAAGGTGCACGGCAGCGAGGATTTCTCGGACTTCCCGAAGGGCGCGGTGCTGGTCGCGCGCACGACCAACCCGGCGTGGACGCCGCTTTTCTACCGGGCGGTCGCGGTGATCACCGAGAGCGGCGGGCCGCTGTCGCACGGCGCCGTGACGGCGCGGGAGATCGGCCTGCCGGCGGTGATGTCGGTTCGAGGTGCCCTGTCGGCGCTCGACAACGGGCAGCGCGTCAAGGTCGACGGCAGCGGCGGCCGCGTCACGCCCGAGGAACGATAAAGAGCACCGTAGGCGGCGGCTTGCATGGGGGCGCCATTAGGGCTAGCGTGACGCAATAACCTCTTGGGAGGAGGCGAAATGAAAGAAGACGGGTTCGACCGCCGTTCGTTCCTGAAAGGCGCGGTCGTCGGCGGCGCCGCCGCCGTGGCGAGTTCCCTGCCGAAGCCTTCCGAAGCGCAGCCCAAGGCGGACGCGCCGCCCCCGCCGCCTGCGGCGTACGCGTTCCTCAACCCGGAGGAGGCCGCGTTCGTCGAGGCGGTGGTGGATCACATGATCCCGGCCGACGAGCACTCGCCCAAGGGCAGCGACCTCGGCCTCGCGGTATTCATCGACCGCTCGCTCGCCAGCGGCTGGGGCAAGGGCGAACGCCTCTACCTGCAGGGGCCGTGGAAGGCGGGCGCGCCGAACCAGGGTTACCAGCTGCCGCTCACGCCCGCCGAGCTTTACCGCGCGGGAATCGCCGCCTCGAACGCCGCCTGCGTCAAGGCCCACGGAAAGCGTTTCGACAAGCTCGGCGCCGCCGAGCGCGAGGCGTTCCTCATGGACCTCCGCGCGGGCAAGGTGAATTTCGACGGCGGCCTGCCCTCGCGCGTGTTCTTCGCCGCGCTCTACCAGAACGTGATGGAGGGCATGTTCTCCGACCCCATCTATGGCGGAAACCGCAACAAGGCCGGCTGGAAGATGATCGGCTTCCCGGGTGTGATCGCGGTGCACTACCAGAACGTAGAGAAGTTCCGCGACAAGCAGTACAAGGTCGACCCGGTCTCCATCCAGGACATGAGCTAGGGAGGCGCGCATGGCCACCAAGCTGAAGGAAGTCGACGCCGTCATCGTCGGCCTGGGCTGGACCGGCGGGATCCTCGCGAAGGAGCTCTCCGAGGCGGGCCTCAAGGTCGTCGCGCTCGAGCGCGGCGCGCCGCGCTCGACGCAGGAGGACTTCCAGGTACCGCAGGTGCGCGACGAGCTGCGCTACGTCACGCGCAACGAGCTCATCATGAACGTGCAGCGCGATACGCTCACCATCCGCAACAACCCCTCGCAGGAGGCGCTGCCGATGCGCCGGCTCGGCTCTTTCCTGCCCGGCGACGGAGTTGGCGGCTCGGGCGTGCACTGGAGCGGCCATACCTGGCGCTGGGGCGACGACGAGTTGAAGATCCGCGGCCGCTACGAGGAGCGCTACGGCAGGAAGTACATCCCCGAGGACATGACGATCCAGGACTGGGGGATCACCTACGCCGAGCTCGAGCCCTACTACGACAAGTTCGAGTACGTCGCGGCCGTCTCCGGCAAGGCCGGCAACCTACAGGGCAAGATCATTCCGGGCGGCAATCCGTTCGAGGCGCCGCGGCGACGCGACTACGCGCTGCCGCCGCTCACGCCGATCCTCTCGCAGGAGATGTTCCGGAAGGCTGCGACGGAGCTGGGCTACCACCCGTTCCCGCGCCCGAGCGCGAACGCCTCGCGCGCCTACACCAATCCCGACGGCGCCAAGTTCGGCGCCTGCCAGTACTGCGGCCACTGCCAGAAGTTCGGCTGCGAGGCGAACGCGAAGGGCAGCGCGCACATCACCGTCATCCCGGCGGCGATGAAGAGCCCGAACTTCGAGCTGCGCACCCATACCTGGGTGACCAAGGTCCTCAAGGACTCGAGCGGCAAGCAAGTCACCGGCGTCACCTACACCAACGTGCTGTCGGGTGAGGAGTTCGAGCAGCCCGCGCAGATGGTGCTGCTCTGCGCGTACGCGCTCAACAACGTGCACCTGATGCTCCTCTCGGGCATCGGCGAGATGTACGACCCGAAGACGCAGAAAGGCGTGGTGGGCAGGAACTACTGCTACCAGACCGGCGCGAGCGCAACGCTCTTCTTCGAGGGGCGCAACTTCAATCCCTTCATGAACGCCGGCGGCTCCTCGACCACCATCGACGACTTCAACGCGAACTGGGAGCACGACCGCTCGAAGCACGGCGGCTACGTCGGCGGCTTCATCGTCGCCGGCTCGTTCAACACCGCGCTGCCGATCGGCTATCGCCCCGTGCCCTCGGGCACGCCGCCCTGGGGCACGGCGTGGAAGGCGGCGACGGCGAAGTGGTACCAGACCGCGATGCAGGTCGGCATGAGCGGCAGCGTGGCGGCGAACCGCTACAACCACCTCGACCTCGACCCGACCTACCGCAACGCCTTCGGCCTCCCGCTCATGCGCATGACCTTCGACTACAAGGAGAACGAGCACAAGATCGGAAGACACGCGGTGCAGGTGATCAACGACATCGCCAAATCGATGAACCCGACTCGCCTCAATCCGGCGGTGGCGCGCGAGAGCTGGTCGGTCGTGCCCTACCAGAGCACGCACAACACCGGCGGCACGAGCATGGGAACGGACCCGCGCACCAGCGCCGTAAACAAATACTGCCAGAGCTGGGAGTGCCACAACCTCTTCACCGTCGGCGCCAACGTCTTCGCGCAAAACGCGGTCTACAACCCCACGGGCCCGGTCGGCGCCCTCGCCTACTGGACCGCCGACGCGATCAAGAGCAAGTACCTGAAGAACCCCCGGGCCCTGGTATGAAACGACTTTGCTTTCTTCTCCTGGCAGTTCCCTTATCGGCTTTTTCACAGGACAAGGGAAAGGGCGAGAAGCTCTTCGAGGAATGCCGCGCCTGCCATGCGCTCGAGAAGGGCGTGAAGGACAGCGTCGGGCCGGACCTGCATGGCGTGTTCGGGCGCAAGGCTGGAAGCGTAGAGGACTACCGCTACTCCCAGGCGATCAAGCGCAGCGGCATCGTCTGGACGCCGGAGGCGCTGGACGCGTACGTCGCCGACCCGCAGAAGGCGGTGCCCCAGAACCGCATGCCTTACGCCGGCATGCCCGAGGCGCGCGACCGCGCCGACCTGATCGCCTATATGAGAGAGGCCTTCAAATGAGCCCAACGAGGACCATCGACCGTCGTCATTTCGTGATGGCATCGGGCGCCTTGCTCGCCCTTGCAGCGCTGCCGCGCCGCGGCTCGGGGCAGCCGGCCCCGATGCGAGTTCCCACGGTAGACGAGCTCTCGGTGCGCATCGTGACCGATTCGAGCTACGACACACCGCGAGCGATGTCGCACAAGCTCGTCAAAGTCCGCCGGACCCCCACCAGCAAGGCGCCGAGCACCAGGACGCTGCATAGCGAGTGGGGCCTCGCCACGGTGCTGCGCTCGCGCATCGGTGCGGACACGCGCCAGCTCCAGCTCGACTTCGGCTACACGCCCGACGCACTGGTCAACAATCTCGAGTTCATCGGCGTAGACGTCTCGAAGACCCAGGGACTCGTCATGAGCCACGGCCACTTCGACCACTTCGGCGGCCTCGTGGGCTTCCTGCAGAAATACCGCTCGCAGATGCCGCCATCGCTCACGCTCTATGCGGGCGGTGAGGAGAACTTCTGCCGCCGCAAGGTGGGCACGGGCGTCCCGGGCCACTTCGCCGACTGGGGGGTGATCGACCGCCGGGAGCTCGAGAAGCTCAACGTGAAGATCGTGCTGTGCGACCGGCCGACCGTCGTGGAGGGACACGCCTTCACCACCGGACACGTCGTGCGCAAGAGTTTCGAGACCATCTTTCCGAACACCCAGGTCTCCTACCGCAAGGACGCGAACGGCGCCGGCTGCGACCTGCCGGCAGAGGACGCGAAGTACAACGGCGAGTTCGCCAAGCAGGATAACCACCTCCACGAGCACGCGACGTGCTACCACGTGAAGGACCGGGGTCTGGTGGTGATCTCCTCGTGCGGCCACACCGGCATCATCAACTCGGTGCGCCAGGCGATGGCCGTTTCGGGCGTAGACAAGGTGCACGCCGTGATGGGCGGGTTCCACCTCTTTCCGGCCGACGAGCCGTACCTCAAGCGCGTGATCGCGGAGCTGCAGGGCATGAGCCCGGATGCGATCATCCCGCTGCACTGCTCGGGACCCGAGATGGTGCAGCTCGCCCGCGCCGTCGCGCCCGACAAGCTCCTCACCTCGACCACCGGGACGGAGTTCGTCTTCGGCGCATAGCGGTGGCCTGGGTTCTTGTTTTCACTTTCGCCGTCGTAAGCGTCGTCTTTGCTGCGGAGAACGGCGAACCCGAAATAACGCGATCTCCCGAGGCAGCCCGGCTGATGGGCGAGCTCATGGCCGGCAAGGTGCCGGTCGGCACGCCTTTCGCGCTTCGCGACGCGTCCGGAAGGCTGCGAACCCTCCAAGAGTTCCGCGGCAAGCTTGTCCTGCTCTACTTCGGCTACACCGGCTGCCCGGACGTTTGTCCGACCGACCTCGCTTTCATCGGCGCGGCGCTGCGCTCCCTCGGCGCCAAGGCCGACGCGGTGCAGCCGGTTTTCGTCACCCTCGACCCGGCGCGCGACACTCCGGAAGTGCTGCGCGAGTACGTTACCGCCTTCGACGTGCGCTTCGTCGCGCTGCGCGGCAGCGAGGACGAGACGCGACACATTGCCCGCGCCTGGAAGGTCTATTACGAGAAAGTGCCGCAGCCCGGCGGTGCGTACTTCATCGACCATACTGCTTTCACGTTCGTGCTCGACCGGCACGGCCGCTATACGGCGCTCTTCCCGCCCGGCACGAGCGCAGACCGAATGGTGACGATGCTGCGAGATCTGCTCGAAGCGCCCTAGACCACAGTCCCAGGACCAAAGTACTGGGGGCGATCCTTCAGGCTGATGTTCAGCCCGCCTGCCCTCTCCTCTAATGGATGCCGCAGCCATCCACAAATAGGAGAGGACCATGAGGACCGTACGTCATGCAGTGTTCGGCGCAATGCTCGCGAGCGCTACCCTCGCCCGCGCCGATGTGATCACCGACTGGAATCAGACCGCGATCGAGGTCATGAAGGCCGCGAACGTCGCGGGCAATCCATGGACGCGCCACATGGCGATGATGAATGTCGCGATGTCCGACGCGGTCAACACGGTGCAGAACCGGTATACCCGCTTCATCGCCGAGGGTCCGCGCGCACCGAAAGCCTCGGCCGAGGCGGCGGCTGCCGGCGCGGCGCGCGAGATGCTGCTGCGCCTGTATCCCGACCAGAAGGCGAAGATCCAGGAAGCCTACGCGGCGTCGATCGCGGCCGTTGCGGAAGGCACGGCGAGAAACGCGGGGACCCTCGTCGGCGAGCAGGTGGCCGCGGCCGTATTCGCAGAGCGCGCGAACGACGCATCCAGCGCGCCCGACACCTATCGGCCGGTGACTACGCCAGGCGTGTGGATTCCGACGACCCCGCCGATCTTCCCGCAGTACGCGACCGCCAGGCCGTGGGGATTCAAGAGCCCCGATCAGTTCCGGCCCGCGCCGCCGCCGGCGCTATCGAGCGCGCTCTACGCGCGTGACTACAACGAGATCAAAGAGGTCGGCGCAGCGAAGAGCGTCAGGCGCACGCCGGAGCAGACCGAGGCGGTCAAGTTCTGGACCCAGAACAATTTCCTGCCCTGCTGGTTCCAGGCCGCCGCGCAGCTCTCCGCTTCTCGCGGCCTCGGCCTCGCCGACAACGCGCGCCTCTTCGCGCTGCTTGCGATGGCGGAGGGTAACGCGTTCATCCTGGAGTGGGATGCGAAGTTCCACTACAACTTCTGGCGCCCGGTCACGGCGATCCGCAACGGCGACAAGGACGGCAACGATGCCACCGAGCGCGACGCCGGCTGGGCGCCGCTGAACGCGACGCCGATGCATCCCGAGTACCCCTCGGCGGCCGGCATCGTCGGCGGCGCAGCCGCAGGAGTACTGCAGTCAGTGTTCGGCAACGGCCCGGCCAGCTTTACCGTAAACGACATCTTCGATCCGAAGCTGCAACGCCGCTACACCAGCTTCGCGCAGATGGCCGAGGAGCAGAGACTGGTGCGGGTCTGGGGCGGAATCCACTTCCGCAACTCGGTCGAAGTCGGCGACGAAATGGGGCGGAAGATCGCAGATCATCTGGCGAGCACTTACATGAAGCCGGCGCAGAAGATGGCCGACGCGGCGCAGTAAAGGGCGCAGGCGGAGAATATCGTGCGTGCCCTCATCGCCCTGCTACTTGCCCTGTCGGCGGCCGCGTCCGCGGCCAACGGCGAACGGCCCGCGCCGCCGCCGCAGGTCGAGCGCCTGGCCGCGGATCTCGCCGCCGAGCTCGCTCGTCTCTGTCCGGCTGCGCAACCCGGCGACCAGGCGGCGTTCGACCGCTGCCGGCAGGGTCTCTTTCAGGATTCGCTGGTCAAGCGCAGCTTCGTGCCCCGCGCGCTCTGGGGACGCCCCGCCCGGGATGGGGCGACGCCGCTGAAGGATACGACGCTCACGCAATTCGCTCCCGACGTCCTCACCGGCATGTACCTGCCGCTCTTCATGTTCAACGGCAGGTACACCCTCGAGTACCAGGCGCGCGAGGGCATGTTTCTCGTGCGCCTGGAGACGGCGTTCCGGAATCGCCTCGCGCCCGGCCAGTTCCCGTATCCCTTCTGGCACGACGAGACGAAATGGAGCACCTACCAGGGCGCCAACACGCTGCTTCTCTGGATCGACCCCAAGACGGCGAGGATCAAGGTCGGCCAGTACACCGATCGCGGGGCGACGGCGCCTATCGTCGCCTCCGAGCGCGTACAACAGGCGAAATTCGACGGCAGGTGGATGTGGACCGACGCCGACGGCCGAGAGCAGCCGCAAGTGACGCTGTTCGACGGCCTGTTCAGCGCGGACAACCCCTTTCTTCCCAAGCTCGACAGCACGTACAAGACCCTCGCGCTCAGGATGCGGGACGGACAGTGCGACCGCTGCCATGTGCCCGACAACCCGCACGGAACGAAGCGAATCGTGCTGCTGCAGACGCCGGCGCATGCGGCAGGCGAAATCCAGCGCCTCATGAAGGCCGTGCGCGAGGACAAGATGCCTCGCGACGAGACCGACATCGAGCAGCCGCTGGATGACCAGCTGAAGAGCGCGCTTCTGGAGAGCGGCGCGGCGTTCGAGGCCGTCGTGCAGAATGCGAAGGACTGGGAAGCGAGGCACCGAATCGCTCGCAGGTCCCGGCAATGAGGTGTAGATTTGAAGCGCCCTTAGGAGAATCGCTCATGCAGACGTCTGCAGGTCGACGCCGCTTCCTCGCTGCGCTCGCGGCGACCGGCGCCGCCGGGCTCATGGGCCCGACAAATTCAAGAGCGCAAGGCGAGCGGCTCGAAACGACGAGCGTTCGACTCGCGAAGATCACGGGCACCTGCATCGCGCCCCAGTACCTCGCCGAAGAGCTGCTGCGCCTGGAAGGCTTCACCGACGTCCGCTACATCCTGTTCGAAGCGGGTCTCGGCCAATCGAAGGCGATCGCGCGCGGTGACGTCGACTTCAGCCTGAACTTCGCCGCGCCCCTGGTCATACCGATCGACGCCGGCGAACCGATCTCCATCATCGGGGGCGTGCATACCGGGTGCTTCGAGCTCTTCGGCCGCGAGGGGATTCGCAGCATCGCCGATCTGAAGGGCAAGACGGTCGGCGTCCAGGGCCTCGGTGCATCCCCCCACGTCTTTCTGGCCGCGATGGCGGCCCACGTCGGTCTGGACCCGCTGAAGGACATCAACTGGATCACGAGCCCGAAAATCGCTCCGAAGGAGCTTTTCGCCGAGGGAAGGATCGACGCCTTCCTCGGCTTCCCGCCCGAGCCGCAGGAGCTGCGCGCGCGCAAGATCGGCCGGGTGATCGTCAACAGCGCGATCGACCGCCCGTGGTCGCAGTACTACTGCTGCATGCTTGCCGGCAACAGGGAATTCGTCCGCAGGAACCCGGTGGCGACCAAGGCCGTACTGCGCGCCATCCTCAAGGCGACCGATCTCTGCGCCAGCGAGCCGGATCGGGTCGCTAAGCGCATGGTCGACGGGGGATTTACGCAGCGGTACGACTATGCGCTCCAGGCGTTGAAGGAGATTCCGTACACGAAATGGCGCGACTACGATCCCGAGGACACCATCCGCTTCTATTCGCTGCGGCTGGGCGAGGTCGGCATGGTGAAGTCGAGCCCACAGAAGATCATCGCCCAGGGGACCGACTGGCGCTTCTGGCGCGAGCTCAAGAAGGAGCTGAAGACGTGATCGTAAAGAGCCAATGCAGTCGCAGGGATTTCATCGCCGCGGCGCTCGCGGGCACCGGCGCGCTCATGGGTCTGCGACCCGGTGTGACCGCCGCCGCCGAGCCGCCGCCCGAGACGACGCGGCTCAGAATCCCATGGGTTCCCAGCACCTGCCGCAGCCCCGAGTGGGCGGCGGAAGACCTGCTCCGCGCCGAGGGCTTCACCGAACTGGAATACCTGATGAAGGACAGCACGCAAGGGATGGCGCGTGCCCTGGCGACGGGGGAAGCGGACATCGGCGGCCATTTCGCGGCGCCGGTGATCCTGCGCATCGAGGCGGGCGACCCGATCGTGATGCTCGGCGGCGAGCATGTCGGCTGCTTCGAGCTGCTCGCGAGCGAGCGCATCCGGAGCATTCGCGATCTCAAGGGGCGCACCGTCGCTGTTCCGGTTCTGGATCCATCGCCTTACGCGTTTCTCGCGAGCATGGCGGCCTACGTGGGGCTGGATCCTCGCAAGGACATCAGCTGGGTCAACCACTCTCCGGATGAATCCATGAACCTGCTCGCCGAGGGCAAGATCGACGCCTACCTCGGCTTTCCTCCGAATCCGCAGGAGTTCCGGGCGAGAAAGATCGGCCGCGTTGTCGTCAACAGCGCGGTCGACCGGCCCTGGTCGCAGTACTTCTGCTGCATGCTGGTTGGAAACAGGGAGTTCGTCCGCAAGAACCCGGTCGCGACCAAGCGCGCGCTGCGCGCGATCATGAAATCTGCCGACGTCTGCGCAGCCAATCCCGAGAAGGTGGCGAAGGCCGTCGTCGACAAGGGACTGGCGAAGAACTACGACTACACGCTGCAGGCGATCCGCGAGCTGCCCTACGGGCGGTGGCGCGAGCTCGACCCCGAGGACACGGTGCAGTTCTATTCGCTGCGCCTGCGCGAGGTCGGCATGATCAAGTCGAGCCCGGCGAAGATCATTTCCCAGGCCGCGGACTGGCGCTTCTGGCGCGAGCTCACCCGGGAACTGAAGGCGTGAGTCGCACTTGGAATCGCAGGAGGTTCGTGGGCGCGGCCGCCGCCGCCGGCACGGGCTCGCTCTGGGGCCTGTGGACCGACGTGGCGAGCGCCGAGCCTCCGCCCGAGACGACTCGCCTTCGGCTCCTCAAGTTCCCAAGCCTGTGCCTGGCACCGCAATACGTAGCGGAGGAACTGCTTCGCGCCGAGGGATTCACCGATATCCAGTACCTCGAGTTTCCCGAGGAAGGCACTGCTGCCTATACCCGCATAGGCTCCGGCGAGATCGACATCTCCCAGGGGTTCATCGCCCCTTCCGTCGTACAGATCGACCGCGGCATACCGCTCCTGCTCCTCGCCGGCGTGCACGTCGGATGTTTCGAACTCTTCGGCACGGAGCGCGTTCGCGCCGTTCGAGACTTGAAGGGCAAGACCGTCGCCGTTCCGGCATTGGGATCGAGCCCTCACGCGTTTCTCACTGCAGTGCTCGCTTTCGTGGGCCTCGACGCCCGCCAGGATGTCAGCTTCATCGAGCGCTCGCCCGCAGACGCCAAGCAGGACCTCGCCGAAGGAAAGATCGACGGCTACATGGGATTCCCGCCCGATCCGCAAGAGCTGCGCGCCAAGAAGATCGGGCACCCGGTGCTGCAGAGCGCCCTGGATCGTCCCTGGTCGCAGTACTTCTGCTGCCTGGTTGCCGGGAACCGACAGTTCGTTCAGAAGTATCCCGTCGCCACCAGGCGAGCCGTCCGCGCAATTCTCAAGGCGGATCAGATCTGCGCCCTTGAGCCGGAACGCGTCGCTCGGACGTTGACCGAGCGAGGTTTTGCGACGAATTACGACTACACCCTCCAGACGATGCGGGATGTGCCGTATGGCCGCTGGCGTGACTTCGATCCCGAAGACACGGTGCGCTTTTACGCGCTGCGGCTGCACGAGGCCGGAATGATCAGGTCGAGCCCGCAGAAGATCATCGCTCAGGGAACCGACTGGCGGTTCCTGAACGAATTGCGAAGGGAACTGAAAGCGTGAAGGGAGATTGCCATGGATGACAGACCACCGGGCGAATGGAGTCGCAGGCGATTCCTGAGCGCCGCGGCACTCGGCGGAGCCGGGGCTGCGTTCGGACTGCACTCCGCGGCCGCTCAGGCCGAACCGCCTCCCGAGGTCACCACGATCCGGTGGGTGCGAAGCCCGGCCATTTGCGTGGCGCCCTACTACGTCGCCGAAGGCTTGCTGCGCGCCGAGGGATTTACCGACGTTCGCCCATTCAAGACCGAAGGCAACACCTGGACGCAGGACGTGCTCGCCGGCAACGTCGACCTGGTCCTGAACTTCGTCGGACCGCTCCTGCTGCGGCTCGACGCCGGCGACCCGCTCGTCGTGCTGGGCGGGGTGCACGTCGGCTGCTTCGAGCTGTTCGTGACCGATCGCATCAACGCGGTGCGCGACCTCAAGGGCAAAACTGTGAGCGTGCCAGCGCTGGGAGATGCGCAGCACGTCTTCCTGGCGAGCATCGTGGCGAACGTCGGCCTCGATCCGCGCAAGGACATCAACTGGGCGATCCATCCCCGTGCCGAAGCGATGCAGCTCCTCGCCGAGCAAAAGATCGATGCTTTCCTCGGGTTTCCACCCGAGCCGCAGGCGTTGCGGGCGAAGGGCATCGGGCACGTGGTGGTCAACAGCTCCGTCGACCGGCCGTGGTCGCAGTACTTCTGCTGCATGGCCTACACCCGGCGAGACTTCGCGCAAAAGTACCCGGTGGCCACGAAAAGGGCGCTGCGCGCCATTCTGAAGGCGGCGGATATCTGCGCAACCGAGCCGGATCAAACCGCGCAATTCCTGGTAGACCAGGGCTACACGCCGCGCTATGACCTCGCCCGCCAGGCGATGCGCGAGATGCCCTACGGCAAGTGGCGCGAATTCGACCATGAGGACACGGTGCGCTTTTATGCGCTGCGGCTGCGCGAGGCCGGGATGATCAAGTCCAGCCCGCAGAAGATCATCGCCGAAGGCACCGACTGGCGCTTCCTGCGAGAGCTGAGGAAGGAGCTCAAGGCTTGAATAGAGTGAGCGCAGGCCAGGTCGCCGCCGCGCTGCTGACGATCGCGCTCGCCCGGCCCGCGCTTTGCCACGAGACCGGCAAGGACGAGCGCCTGCCAAGGATCGGGCCGGCGCCGGAATTCGCCCTGACCGACCAGGACGGCCGGCGCGTCGCGCTGAAGGAGCTGCGGGGAAAGGTGCTCGCCGTCACTTTCATTTTCGCGAGCTGCGCGGATACCTGTCCGCTGCTCACCGCGAAAATGGCCTCGGTCCAGGATCGGCTCGGGGCAGCGTTCGGCCAGGACGTGCGCTTCGTCTCGATTACGGTGGATCCCGAGCGCGATACTCCCCCGGTGCTGAAGCGCTACGCGGAGGCTTACCACGCGAACCCCGCCGGCTGGTCGTTCCTCACCGGGACGCCGGCCGAGATCCGGGACGTCGCCGGACGCTACGGCGTGGTCTACAAGAAGACCCCGCGAGGCGACGTCGACCACACTTTTCTCACGTCGCTCGTCGACCGCGGCGGAACGCTTCGCGTCCAGTACATGGGCGTACGCTTCGACCCCGACGAGCTGCGCCGCGACCTCCAGAGGCTCTCGAAGGAGAAGAAAAGCCGATGATGGGCTGGCTGACCGACTGGCTCCCCAGGATCGTCGCGCGGGCGCCTGCGACCATACGCACCAAGCTGCTGGCGGCCTTCCTGTCCATCGTCGTATTGCTGATCACGGTGGGCGCCGTCGGCCTCGAGGTGCTGACGCGTGTCGAGCGCCACGCGGAAGAGATGGTGACCCTGCAGCGCAAGATCGCCGCCTACCGCCAGCTCCAGCACGACACGACCGCGCAACTCTACAGCGTGACCTCGGCGCTCCTGATCCAGGAGGAGGCATCGCTCGCCGCGGCCCTGCGCCAGCTGAACCAGTTCGGCTACGACTTCGACCGCCTGCAGTTCGTGGCGAAGGACGAGGTCGGCTTGCTCGCCGAGCTTAGGAGCGAATACGACCAGTTCATCGGGGTCGTGGCGAAGGTCGTCGAGCTGATCCAGGAGGGCAAGGTCGCCGAGGGCCGCGCCCTGCAGGCGGCGCAGGCCGGCCCGCTCGCCGACCGCATGGAGCGGCTCACCAATCAGCTGGTGAACCGGGCGGAAGCCGACATGGTCGCGAGCATCGAGGCGAACCAGGGGGCGCACCTGACCTCGCTCTTCATGATCGCCGGCTTCGGCGCCGGGAGCATCCTCCTCGCCCTGGTGCTCGGCTATGCGATCTCCCTATCGCTGATCAGGCCGGTCGAGCAGATGGAGGCGCGATTCAACGAGCTCGCGTCGGGCGATTTCTCCAGGCAGATCGACGTCCCCAACCGGGACGAGCTGGGCAGCCTCGCGGCGAATCTGAACCGCATGATCGACGAGCTGGGACGGCTCTATCGCCAGCTCGAGGCCGCGAACCTCGCCAAATCGCGCTTTCTCGCGGCCGCCAGCCACGATCTGCGGCAGCCCCTGCACGCGCTGAATCTCTTCGTCGCCCAGCTGCGTACCGAGACCGATCCCACCGAACGCGCCAGGATCGCCGCGCAGATCGACGCCTCGGTCACGGCCATGAACGATCTGTTCAATGCGCTGCTCGACATCTCCAAGCTCGACGCGGGCGCGCTCGCTCCCAATCTGACCCGGTTCCCGATCGTCGATCTGCTGAAGCAGATCGAGGCGACATTCGCCCGCGCAGCCGGGGACAAGGGCCTGCGCCTGCGATTCGCGCGCAGCGACGCCTGGGTCGAGAGCGATTTCATCCTGCTCCAGCGGATCCTGCTCAACCTCGTGTCCAACGCGGTCCGGTACACCGATCGGGGGGGCGTGGTCGTCGGCTGCCGCCGCCGCGGCGCGCGCTTGCGCATCGAGATCTGGGACAGCGGCATCGGCATTCCAAAGGATCAGTGGGAAAACGTCTTCGGCGAGTTCTATCGGCTCTCCGGCCCAGGCCAGGAGCGCCGCGGCGGTCTCGGGCTCGGGCTCGCGATCGTCGAGCGTCTGTGCCGCCTGCTCGATCACCGCGTCGAGCTGCGCTCGGCGCCCGGGAAAGGGTCGTGTCTTGCGATCGAGGCACCACTGGTCGCGCCTCAGCCGGCGGCGGAACATGTCCCTGCGCCGGAAGCGACGACCGATCCGGCCAGCGGCAAGCTCATCGTGGTGATCGACGACGACGCGCTGGTGCTGGACAGCATGCGCGGGGTGTTGCGCAGCTGGGGCTGCTTTGTCGTCGCCGCCGAGTCGGGCCCCGCGGCGCTCGCGACCCTGAACGGTGACGAGCGCCGCCCGGACCTCATCATTTCCGACTATCGCCTTTCCGACGGGCACGGGGGAATCGCGACGGTGGAAAAGCTGCGCCAGGCGTTCGGCGCGCCGATTCCGGCCTTCCTCATCACGGGCGACACCGCGCCCGAGCGGCTGCGCGAGGCGGGCGCGAGCGGTCTGCGCCTGTTGCACAAGCCGGTCGCGCCGATGGCGTTGCGCGCCATGCTCAATCAGCTCTTGAGGGAAGGCAGGAGCGCTGCTAGGAGTCCAGGGGCGAGCGCAGCTGCCAGCCCAGCGCACCAACCGCAATGACCGCCTCGGTGCGGTTGGTGACCTTCAGCGCCTTGAGGATGGCGGTGACGTGGTTCTTCACCGTCGGCTCGGCCAGGTCGAGCGTCCGGCAGATCGCCTTGTTGCTCTTCCCCTGCATCATCAGGGCGAGGATCTCGACCTGGCGCTCGGTCAGGCCGAGCTCGCGCGGCGAGCCGGGCCCGGAGCCGGCGGCGGGCAGGCCGCGTCTCGCGGGCGACTCGCGCCAGCCGAGGATCTCCGGAGGAATGTAGAGCCCGCCCGAGAACACGAGCCGCAGCGCGCTCAGCATGACTTCCCGGGAAGCGGACTTCGGGATGAAGCCGGTCGCACCGAGGTCGAGCGCCCGGGCGACGCTGTCCCGGTCGCTGAGCGCCGAAAGGACCACCACGGAAATCGCGGGATGGCGTCCGCGCAGCTCGGCGAGCACGTCGAAGCCGCTGCGGTCGGGCAGATTCAAGTCGAGGAGCACGAGGCCGAGATCGGGGTTCTCGTCCGCGAGACGCAGGGCGTGCCGCGAGTCGGCCGCATCGACGACGGCTGCGTCGTCCTTCAATTCCTTCAGCACGCCGCGCAGCGCGTCCCGAATCAGGGCATGATCGTCGACGACGAGAATCTTCATGCGCTTGAGGCTACCATGCGCGGCTTGAACCGGCCCGCCGCCCTCCTCGCCACGCTGCTCCCCATGCTCGCAGTGGGCTGTACTGCGGCTTTCGCGGCGCACGCGCAAGCGCCCGACCCCGGCGACCTCGCCGAGGGCCTGCGCCTCTATCTCAACAAGGGAAACTGCCAGGCCTGCCACGGCTGGGCGGGCGACGGCCGCAAGATGGACAGCCAGATGCCCGACGGGGCGAACCTGCGCGAGTCCAGGCTCGAGCGTGAAGCCCTCGTGCTCACCATCAAGTGCGGGCGTCCGGGGCGCAGCATGCCCGCCTTCGACAAGTTCGCCTACAGCGACGGACGCTGCTACGGCATGAAGCTCGAAGAGCTCAAGTCACGCGGCCTGACGCTGCCGGATCCGCCCGCGACGCTGCAGCCGCGCGAGGTCGACCTGCTGGTCGACTTCCTCCTCGCTCGCGTCGTCGGGAAGGATCCGATGGACCGCGCGCGCTGCGTCGAGTACTGGGGCGGGGAGGTGGACGCCTGTGCTCAGTTCAACGAGAAGACGAACAAGTAGCTCGAGTTTTCCAGCTTGTCGAACTTCACCGGGTGCAGGTGGCGCCCGCCCGATTGCACCGCAAGGTATTGCTTCGACCCGATTGCATAGGTGACCGGCGCGCCCTTCAGCGGCGTGCCCAGGTTGAAGCGCCACAGCTCCTCGAGCGTCTCGTCGTTGTACGCCACGACCCAGCCGTCCTGCAGCGCGGTGAACACGATCCCGCCAGCCGTGACGATCGCGCCCGAGCGGATCTCGATGTCGGTTACCGCCTTGGCGACGACCCGGTGGCCGGCGGTGTCGAAGGCGGTGATCGAGCCGTAGTAGAGATCGCTCGAGTAGTCGCGCTTCTCGCTCGCCTTCACGTCGACGTCGCCGTCCTTGGACTTGAACACCACCGCCGCGCCGTTCTGGGTGAAGCAGCCCTCGATGCCGACACCGTAGGCGATGTTCTTCACCGGGTGGAACGCCGTCGGCTGGTGAGCGACGCCGCCGTGCCAGGTCGGGCACGCGCGCTTCTTCCCGTCGCCGCGCAGCGCCCGCGCGACCGGGTTGTAGAGCTGCACCCCCAGCTTGGGATCGTACTCGTAGGGCTTGCCGGTCTTCGGATTGATCCCCTTGGTCCAGTTGAGGTCGGTCACGTACTGGTCGGCCTTGAGGAACTTCCCGGTTGCCCGGTCGAGCGTGTAGTAGAAGCCGTTGCGCCCGAAGTGGCCAACGACCTTTTTCTTCTCGCCATTGATCGCGGCGTCGTAGAGCATGTGCACGCCGACCTCGTCGTAGTCCCATGAGTCGTTCGGCGTGTACTGGAAGTGCCAGGCGACCTTGCCCGTGTCGATGTTCAGCGCCACCACCGAGTCGGTGTAGAGGTTGTCGCCGGGCCGCGCCTGCGGATCGTAGATCGGGAAGGGATTGCCGGTGCCGACGATGTACAGCCGCGTCGCCGGATCGTACGAGCCCGTCTGCCAGATCCCGCCGCCGCCGGTCTTCCAGGCGTTGTGGTCGTCCTTCCACGTCTCGCTGCCGGGCTCGCCCGGCTTCGGCACCACGTACCAGCGCCACAGCTCGGCCCCGGTCTTCACGTCGAGCGCCGCGACCCAGCCGCGCGTGCCGCCGTCGCCCGCGCCGTTCTGCACGATGACCTTGCCTTCGGCGACCAGCGGCGCGGTGAGGAACTTCTCCGTCCTGCCGAACTCGGTCTTGCCCGCAACCTGCCGGTCCCAGACGATCTCGCCCTTGTCGCGGTTGACCGCGATTACGCGGCCGTCGGGCAGGTTGGCGATCACAAGGTCCTCCCACAGCGCGATGCCGCGCGTGCGGGGGACGTTGCCCTGGTGCTTCACCCCGGGATCGGCGATCCAGACGAAGTCGCCCTTTCCCGGATTGCGCGCGTCGATCTTGTACACCGTGCCCCAGCCGTCGGTGGTGTACATGTAGCCGTTGTCGATCAGCGGATTGACCTCGTTCTCGGGACCGTTCTGGCCGACGTCCTGCATGCCCCCGAGCGCCAGCGCCCACACCAGGCGCAGATTCTTCACGTTTTCGCGGTTGATCTGCGAGAGCTTCGAGTAGCGCGTCGAGGCGTAGTCGCCGTTCATGAGCAGCCAGTTCTGCGGCTCGGCGCCGGCGTTGACCAGCCGGTCGCGGCTGACGTTCATCTGGTAGTCGCCAGCGAGGCCGGCGGCAGAGAACAGGCCCGCGAGCACGCAAGCTGCGGCTTGATGGCGCATGGTGATTCTCCCTTTCGAGAATCTTACGCTTGCGTGTTCGGGGAGAGAAGCGCTGCGGAGTGCCTCGGCCGACGCGGCGGAAGCGGGTCGGCGACCACGCTCTCGTCGCGCAGCAGGACGAACCGGTAGCCCCTCGCCTGCAGCTCGGAGAGGCCTTGCGCAAGACCTTCTGCCGTCGCCGACCGGGGCCGGTTCAGGTGCGCGATCAGGATGTCGCCGCTCCTCGCGGCCCGGATCCGCGCTGCGACCTCGGAGGCGCTCAGCGTCGCCCCGGCGTCGGCGTTCAAGGAAAAACCCGCGATGCGGTACCCCATGGCCTCGATGTCGCCGAGCGCCTGCGGGTCGTAGAGCGCGGTCGCGCCGCGGTACCAGCGGGGCTTCGATCCGGTCGCCTGCTCCACCGCCCGCGCGCCCTGCAACACCTCCTGGCGCAGATGCTCGAGGTCCGGATTGGCCGCGATCCCGTACACGCGCCGGCCGACGCCGATCACCGCCGGAACGTGATTGGCGCCGTGATCCTCGATATCGAACAGGTCCGGGTGCGCGGTCAGGGTTGCCGTAGCCTCGGGATTGCGCTCGAGCCAGCGCCGCGTGGCGAAGATCGTGGCGGCAATCCGGTGCTCAATCAGAAAGCGCACCAGGTCCGCGTCGAACCTGCCGCTGCACGCGTCAAGGGTGAGCGCGACAACGTTCTGGCCTGGACCCTGCGGAAGATCGAGGCGCTGATGCAGCTCGACCGGATGCTCCGACGCGATGGCTCTGGCTAGTCGTCGAGGCGAATATTGCGCTCGCGCGCGAGCGCCGACCAGTGAGCGATGTCGGCTTTCATGAACTCGCCGAACTGTTCCGGGGTCATCGGCATGATGTTCATCGCCTCGCTCGCCAGGCGATCTCGCAGCGCCGGCGCCGCGAGCGCCTTGTTGATCTCGGCGTTCAGCTTGCGGGTGATCGCCGGCGGCAGCTTCGCCGGGCCGACGATGCCGTACCACTGCACGCCGTCGAACCCCTTGTAGCCCGACTCCTCGAACGTCGCCACATCGGGCAGCAATGGATTGCGCTTGAGCCCGGTGACGGCGAGCGGCTTGAGCTTTCCGGCGCGGATGTGCGGGAGCGCCGCGGCGAGCCCGGGCATGAGCACGTTGATCTGGCCGCCGAGCATGTCGGTGATCGCGGGGCCTATGCCTTTGTAGTGCGCGTACACGGCGTCTTCGAGCTGCGCCGCAGCCCTGAACTGCTCGAGGGCGAGGTGGTTCAGAAGGCCGATGCCGCCGGTGCCCCAGTTGAGCTTGGCCGGATTCTTCTTCGCGTACTCCACGAAGGCCTTGAGGTCCGAAGCCGGCACCGACGGCGCGACCACCAGGATGTTGGGCGTGCCGCCGACCATCGCGATCGGGGTGAAATCGCGCACCGCGTCGTACTCGAGCTTGCGCACCGCAGGGTTGGTGCCGTGGGTGCCGACATAGCCCACCATCAGCGTGTAGCCGTCTGGCGCGGCGCGCTTCGTCGCCATCGCGGCGATCGAGCCTCCCGCGCCGCCGACGTTCTCGATGATGAACGACTGTCCCAGCGCGCGCCCGAGCTCGCCCCCGATCGTGCGTCCGGTAAGGTCGAGCCCGCCGCCGGGCTGGGCCGGAACGATGATCTTCACCGGCTTCGACGGGTATCCCTGAGCGGCGGTAAGCGCGGGAAGCAAAGCCCACGCGGCGAGAAACGAAGCGGCCAGACGCGCGATCATGACAGTTCCTCCTAGAGCGCCAGCGGCGCCAGAGCCTGCAGCAATTTCACCTTTTGCCCGTTATCCGTCATGGGATAGCTGTCGAGCCAGCGTGTTGCAGAAAACGCCGGCGCCATGGCGTGAATCTGATCGGCCTCCCATGCGCCGGAGGCAGCGTCCCCCTCGAGCGTCCTGAGCGCCGCCATGTAGATATGCGTCTCCAGATATTCAGGATTTCGCTTCAGCGCTTCTTCCAGATTGATGCGGGCCTGCTCCAGATTCCCCAGGAAGAAGTAGGCGCGTCCCAGCACGAGAAAATACAGATAACCCGATGCCGGGTTCAGCCGCATCGCGGTCCGTATCAGCGGCATGGCCTCCGCGGGCCGCCCGGCGAAGGTCTTGACGCTCGCCATGAGCGCGTAACCATCCGCGAACGAGGGGTACAGCGAAATGGATTTCTCCAAGTACGTGAGCGCCTGTTCGTGCTCGCGCTGCTGAGCATGCACGTACGCGAGCGCCCAGTACGCCTCGGGAAGGTCCGGATTGATTTCGCTTGCGGTGCGCGCCAGCTGGAATGCGTGTGCCAGCGCCGTGGGCCCATCGGCCGCCCAACCGTTGCGGTAATCGGCCGCGTAAGTCAGCGCGAGCCCCGAATACGCCCGGGCGAAAGTCGCGTCGAGATCGATTGCACGCTGAAACATCCTGCGTGCGTCTTCGTTCCGCGACTGCTCCCGCGCGAGGAGCGCCGACTGTCCACGCTGGAAGTATTCGTAGGCCTGGAGGTTGCGTGTATGGCGCCTCGCCATGCGCCGCAGCTCGGCTTCGTTCACTTTCGCCGGCAGCATGCGCACGATCTTCGGCCCGAGCTCCTCCTGGATCGCGAACAGGTCGTTCAGCGGGCGGTCGAACCGCTCCGCCCAGAGCTGCTTTCCCGTGCTGCGCTCCATGAGAAAAACCTGGAGCCGCAGGCGATCGTCGATACGCTGCACCGTCCCGGTAACGAGATAGGCGCTCTCGCGATGGCCCGGGATGTCGCCGAAGGCGTGACCGTCCATCGGTGAAAAGCCGATTACCGCAAGGCCGGTCGACTTCGACAGGTCGGTCATAAGGTCCGCGGTGATGCCGCGCGCCAGCAACAGCTCCAGGGTGTCCTTGCTCAGCGCTTCGAAAGGCGCAATTGCCAGGGTGGGCGCCCGAGCCGCATCGGACAACGGTTCGGCAGTTGTTACCGGTCGACCCGCCCACCAGAGAGCGGTGACGACCAACGACGCGGCAACTGCCGCGGCTGCGATCCAGCCTGCCCGCTGCCGCTGGGGCGTGGCGGACACCTCTGTCCCGGGGGCAGGCCGAACCGGCGCGACGAGGCGATAGCCCTTCTTCGTGACCGTCTGGACGTAAGTCGGCTGTTCCGGATCGTCGCCCAGCGCTTTGCGCAGCCTGATGATGACCTGAGTCAGCGAATCGTCGCCTACAACCACCCCGGGCCAGACCTGCGAAAGGAGCTCCTCGCGCCCGACGACCTGGCCGGGCCGGCTCGCGAGGCACAGAAGAACGGCCATGGTCTTGGGCTCGACCTTCACGCTTCTGCCCCGTGCCGAAAGCTGATTCAGGTCGGGCTCGACGATCCACTCCCCGACCTTGAGCGCTCCCCGCGCATCCATCGGCAAAATATAGCCGTTTCTTCGGGACTTTTCCGCCCGGTCGTGCCGCAATCACTCCTCTGGCAATCGAGGCCGCAGCCATGGACACCAGGTCGCTTGTACTTGCGGGCGCCTTCGCCGCGTTGGCGTCGGCAGCGCCCGCGCCGCACGCACAAACGGCAACCGAAAATCCAACCGCCCGCCGGGTCATCGTGTTCGTCTGGGACGGGCTTCGGGCCGACGACGTGACTCCGGAGAACATGCCGAACTATTTCCGTCTCGTCCGTTCCGGAGTCGTGTTTTCGGACCATCACGCGGTCTACCCGACCTTCACCATGATGAATTCTGCGTCGATCGCGACCGGAACCTACCCGGGAAAGCACGGGTTCTACGGCAACGTGGTGTACGCGCCGAAAGCGACCGGCAAGAACGCCAAAGGAGCAGTCATCGATTTCTCCTCGCCAGCCTTCATCGAAGACTTCGGGGTCGTCGAGGCGGTCCGCGAGTCCTACGCCGGCAAGCTGACGCTGGCCGGGACGATGCTCGAAGCAGCGCAGGCGAAAGGCCTGACGACGGCGGCCATCGGTAAGTTCGGCGCCGCTTTCATTCAGGACCACAAGCGGGGTGGAATTATCCTGGACGAAGACGCCGCGATGCCGCTCGCCTTTGCCAAGGACCTGCAGCGGGCCGGGTATCCCCTACCCAGGAACACCGTCAACGCCTACGAGGCCGGTGCGCTGACGCTCGCCAGCGACAACGGCGATCCCACCGCGCCGGCCATGATCCAACGGCTGAACGACGGGCAAACCGCCGATCCGCTCGATCGCAGCGGAGCGCTGTCGCGAAAGGGGTTCCGCTACCTCACGGAGATATTCGTCAACTACGTCCTGCCCAACAAGAAGCCCGACCTGACGGTCTTCTGGTCAAAGGAGCCCGACGCGACGAGCCACGCCTACGGGCCGGGGACTTACAACTCCATCGATGCGACACGGATGAACGACGAGATCCTCGGCCGGGTCGTGGACAGGCTCGAGGAGCTCGGCTGGTCCGGAAGCACTGACATCGTCATCACTCAGGATCACAACCACAGCACGGTGTCGGCCGACGTGTCCCGGTTTCCGTTCCGGCGGCTAGTCGACGGAGGCGTGGGACCGATCGATCCGCACGGCTTTTCGGTCTCGGGATTCGTGCGCACCGCCGAATTGCTGACCTTGGACGGCCTCAAGGCCTACGACGGCGCCGGCTGCCGAAACGTGCCGACGTTGTCGGGGATCCTGAAGGACGGAACCGAGCTTCATCCCACGCGGGTGGACGAGAAGGGCGAGGTCTGCGGTCGGAAACAGCAGTACACGTCGTCCCGATACCCCGTGCCCAAACCGCTTCCAGCGGGCGCCATCGTGGTTGCGGCCAACGCGGGAAGCGACTATCTGTTCATCCCGGACGGCGACCCGAAAACCGTGCGCGCCGCCGTCACCAGCCTGCAAAGCCGGCCGCAGTTCGGCGCGATCTTCGTGAGCGACCGATACGGGCGCCTTCCGGGAACATTGCCGCTGAGTCTCATCAAGGCCGATAGCCCGATTCCCGGACGCGGGCCCGATATCATCGTCAGTTTCACCTTCGACGAAAAGGTCGCGGTCGCGGGTCACGCGGGCATCAGCTACGCGAGCTCGATCAATCGCCGGGGCGACCACGGCAGCTTCTCGCCGGCCGACGTGCACATTTCGCTGATGCTCCACGGTCCGGATTTCAAGGCCGGCCTTCGCGACACGCTTCCCACCGCCAATGTCGACATCGCCCCGACCATTGCCCGCGTCCTCGGATTCGATCTGCCGGGCGCCGAAGGCCGCGTGCTCGAAGAGGCGTTGAAGGACGGCCCGCCCTTGACTCAGTACAGCGTCAAGGTCAGGACATACCAGTCGCCGAAGCGCGCCGGATTGAGGATCAAGCTTCCGACCGATGTCGATGGCCGCTCCTTCGACCCGCTGCTGACCAGCTACGTCGTGAAGCTCAAGACCAAGAAGCTGTCGCGCAATGGCGCGAGCTGGGTCTATTTCGATGAGGCGAGAGCGTTTCGCGAATGACCGGCTGGCCCGCCGCCGGCGCTAGCCGATGACCGGGCCGAGCGCGGCGCCGATGCGCTTCATCTGGGCGTCGGTGATCATGCCGCCGAGAATCTTCTGGAAGCGCTCGTCCTGGACGCCGGAGACGATGTACTGCCAGCGGTACGCCCTGAGCATCGTATCGCGCAGCTTCTCCACCTCGGGCTTGCCGAACACCCGCCCGCAGACCTGCAGGAAGTAGTTCGTGTCGGCGCCGGCCTGCATCTGGAGGATGCCGTCGACCGCGGCGACGAGGTCGATGAGGTCGTTCACCGCCTGGTCGCGCTGCGCCGGCGAGAGCTTCGCGTCCTCGCGCTGCCATTCGAGCTCGTCGAGAATCGCGTGCTGCGATTCCTCCTTGGCGTGGAACATGAAGATGTCCTTCCACAACTCGGAGAGCTCTGCGTCGGGCTCGATTGATTGCCGGTAGTGTGCGAGCACGAAGAGCTCGATGTGGCAGATGAGCGCGAGCACGGCCCAGGTGCTCTTGCCCAGCACCGCGGTCGCGACGTCGTTCGGCTGCGGCAGAAAGGTGTAGCCCGGGGTCATGCCCTCGGCGGTCATCCGCTCCACGCGGCGGAAAAGCTCCTGGTGCTTGAGCTCCTCGTCGGTGAAGCGCACCAGCGCCTCGAAGGCCGTCTGGTCGCCGAGCCAGTGGTCGCGGCTCACCTCGCTCACCTTCGGTCCGATGAAGCGCTCGACCAGGCCGAACATGTTGGCGTAGGTACGGCCCTGGATCTGGCTCACCAGGCGCTTCTCGTTCGCACTCAGGAAACCGAGCTCGGCCGCCTTCGACAAGCCGTCGGGCAGGAACTTCTTCGCGAAGTCGAAGCTTCGGCTGCGGATGACGTCGCGCTCGATGTCCCAGCGGATGCGCTTGGAAAACTCGATCGCTTTCGCGTAACGGCGGGTGACTTCAGGCTGCAAGTTTTGCATGGTGCTCTCCATTGAAATCGGAATTGCGGTGGATATGCGCCGCGATGAGGGCATTCACCCGGTCGCGGTGCGTGATGGGAAGCATGTGCCCGGCATCGGGCACCACTTCGAATTTCGCCCGCGGCATCGCCGAGCGCAGGAGCCCGCGGATGCAGCGCAACGGCAGCCGGGTCGCCCCGCCCTGCACGATGAGCGTGGGCAGGCCGAGCTCGCGCACGTCGTCGAGCCGACCAGCGTCAGGCTGCGCACCCGCTCGGGGCGCGTCCGCGCGATATGCAGGGCGACTGCGCCGCCATAGGAGTGGCCCACGAGATGGACCGGCTCGTCGAGGCGCCCCATGAGGCTGCGGATCGTCCTGGCTCCGCGGGCTAGGGCTCCATGGCTGGTGAGATCGGGCGCAAGCACACGATCGCCTCCGCCGAGCTGCGCCATGAGCGCGCGCCATTGCGCTCCGGAGGATCCGCTGCAGTGAAGGAGAACGATCGCCATGACGCCATGCTGCGCCAGTCGACCGCGCCCGCGCCTGAGGCGCCGGTCCCGGGACAACCCACGTCTGGGACGGGAAAGGCGGGACAGGAGTCCCGCCGCCCCCGAAACGATACCTACGGACCTAGGGGCG
>Ga0075436_100000171_pt1 | contig 40817 bp, 34 predicted proteins | sample RhiMethybrSRZTD5_FD_75303 | JGI IMG/M metagenome (GOLD analysis project Ga0075436, IMG submission 75303) | Populus rhizosphere microbial communities from Tennessee, USA - Rhizosphere MetaG P. TD hybrid SRZTD5 | ecosystem: Host-associated > Plants > Roots > Rhizosphere > Soil | place: USA...
CCAGCAAGGCGTCACGAGCTACCTCGAAGTCATCACCGCCCAGAATGCCGCCCTCGCCAACGAGCGCACCGCCGTCGACGTCCGGGTCCGGCAGGTGACCGCCAGCGTGAACCTGATCAAGGCCCTCGGCGGCGGCTGGACGACGGAGGAGCTGCCGTCGGCGGGGTCGCTGGCTACGCGGTAGACGACGCGGGCCGGGTTCGGCGTTCTGCGGCCAGCTACTCGGTGTTGGTGTTGCCCACGACCTCTGCCACCGGTGCCGGCACCAATTTCTCTGGATGCTGCTTCTGAAGCTCCATGAGGTAGGCGACCAACCGATAAGGATCGTGGCCGAAGCGTTCTGAAATCCGGTGGCGCACTTCCCGAATGGCGGCAATCTCCTCTTCGCCCTGGTCGACCGATGTGTCAAGCTCTTGGTTCATGGCTTTTCACCTAGGAGGCTGTTGACTCGGCGAATGTGACCCGCTTCAGCTCCTGAACGAAAAAGTCTATCCACCTGAGGCAATGAGACGGATCCAAGAGGCTTCGCCTGCCTTCTCGAAGTCCAGTAGTCAACTACCCTCTCCTGAGAGTAGTGCTCCAACAGTGTGTTGCCGGCACTGTTAGAGCACTACCCCATGCGACGCGGCTACTCGTGCCGGGGAACGTTTACGCGCACCCGGCGCCTCCGCCGACGCACCCGCAGGTGCCATTGCAGAGCACACAGCAATAGGCGTTCGGCGCGTAGATGGTGCACTGTCCGTAGTCGGGCGCGCACTCGGGGGCGGGGGTGGCCGCGAGGCTCACCTCAGACCCTTGCGATATCCCCAGCAGGCGAGCCAGGTCAGCGGGAAGGGCCACGTCCTGGACGATGACGCCGGCTGCCGCCGGACTCGCGGGTCGAGCTGCCTCCGTTCTCACGCTCGGCAAAGACGCCGGGCGCGGTGCGGCAGCGGGAATGGGTGCCGAGAGCGCCGGCGACGCAGCGCTGCCGGGGCTCGGCTGATTTTCCGCGGCTGCCGCTCCCGCCCAGGCAACCAGCGAAAGAAGAAATACCGCAACCAGGGTCGACTTCTCGAGCCATTCATGAGAGGCCGGCTTGGCGGGAGTTGAGGGGGAAGGCTTGATCATCGCGAAATCTCCTTGAGGTTGAGACTGGCTGCCGGTAGTGACGCCCAGTCGCGGATGAGGTCGGGTAAGAGCCCGGTTCCACCCGCACCCGAGTAGACTCATCTCTCAGTCGTTTATTCCCCATAAAGGCGTGCCAGACCGGGCATGCGCGGCGATTGTCAGCATCCTGTGGTTCCTGATCAGGGTTCTTTCCCGTCGGGCATACGGGGTACTGAGCCGCAGCGGGGGCGGCAGAGTCTCGTCAACGCGCTTCAGATCTCGCCTGGCGGCCTCGCCGGTGAGCTGAGCCGAATTGGGTCGATGAACCCGCACGTCCAGAGGGTTACGCGGGAGCTGCGAAGACCTTCAAGTAGATTTCCTCCACCTTCAGCTCACACCCGAGAGACGGCAGGCTCACCGATTCTCCGGCGCCACAGACGCGCAAAAGCCAGGTTCCGTTCGCCTGGCGATGGAAATGCTCCACCAGCTCCAGCTTCTGGGAGACCAGCACGTACTCCTGGAGTGAGGGGAGCGTCCGATAGCCCGCGAACTTCTCGCCGCGGTCGTAGCTCTCCGTGGAGTCGGAGAGCACCTCGAAGATCGCCGTCGGGTTGAGGATCGTATCGCGAACCTCGTCCGTGAACCGAGGAGGGCCGCAGACGGCCACTACATCGGCATAGGTATAGCGACTCGTCGCCTCGATCCAGATCCGCAGGTCAGAATTGAGGACCTGGCACGGCGTCGGACGGAGCGCGGCGCGCAGCTCGCCACCGATGTTCTGGGCGATGAGACTGTGCTCCCAGGTGCCTCCCGACATGGCGACCATCTCGCCGTTGACGAGCTCGTGCCGCACGTCGGCTGCACGCTCGAGCTGTAGGTATTCCTCGGGGGACACGCGCGCTCGGGTCATCGGCTGGGCCATGGCGACATCTTACTCCCGATTGCCCTCCTCGCCTCGTCTGGCCACCCTCATCGGAGGTCCGGCAAGTCGGGCGCACGGAGTTCAGTGCTACACTCCGTGCGCGATGGGATCCGGGGCTAGCCGGTCGTCGGGCCGGGGCACGCGTCCGTATGCCGGACACGACTTCGACTTCTCGGCGCGATCTTCGATTCAGCGCAACAAATCCACGGCGGGGCAGTCTGCGAGGCCGCGTGCCGTCAAAGCCATGTCCCGATCGAAGGTCACGAGCTGGATGGCCGCACGACTTGAGGCGAGATGCAGTGCATCCGCAAAATCCATCCCCTTGGCGTACCACGAGAGAGCTCGGCCCACCGCGGCGCGATCCTCGACCTCGAGGCGAGGGAAGCCAAGAAGCCTGCGAAAAGCGAACTCGATCGCTTCCCGGTTCAGGCGGTAAAGATGGCGCAGCACCCACTCAGTCTCCAGAACGACAGTCTTGCAGAGCCAGATTCTCTCCGCGGCCATCACCCGCGTCGCGACTTCGGCTTGCTTGGGATCGTCTCGGGTCAGCACCCGGACAACGACACTGGTGTCGAGCGCGATCACCGTCTTTCCCGGGCGGCCTCGGCGATCGCGGCGTTCATCTCTTCGACCGTGTGGGCCGGACCCTCATATCCCGTACAACCAATCAGCTCTTCGAGAGTCGTCTCGGGAAAGTCCTCTCCGGACAAACGCACCTCAATGTGATCTCCATGGTCCTCGATCTCGAGCTTGACTCCGGGTTCCCAGCCATGCCGTTCCCGGATCTCTTTGGGAATGATCAACTGTCCTTTCGTCGAGAGCCGCGTTGTCAACTCGCACCTCCGGTAAGATCCAAGTAAGACGCTAAGCCTTTGGCCGGGCCTTTGTCAACCGCCGGCCCGCCGCAGTTCCGCTGCCACCGACTCAGCACCCGGCTCTTCGGCGATTCGCGGCAGCACGACCTCGAACGTAGCCCCCGGTCCGCCGGTCTCGAGGAGCTGCACCTCTCCGCCGTGCCGTTCCGCCACCCACCGCACCATGCTCAATCCGAGCCCCCCGGTGGCGGATCCCGTGGCGCGCGTTTTTCTTGACCTGTAGAAACGGTCGAAGATGAACGGGCGGTCTTCCTCGGCGACGCCGGGGCCTTCGTCGCGGACTTCCAGGCGCGCCTGGCCGGCGCCGTCTTCGAGGCTGAGGTGGATCGTGCGTCCGGGCGGGGTGAGCTTGACCGCGTTGTCGAGGAGGTTGAGGACCATCAGGCGGAGCTGGTCGGGATCGCCGAGGATGTGGATGCCGGCCGCGATGGTTTCTTCCAGCGTGAGGCCCCGTTCGCTGGCCAGCGGGCGGATGGTGGCGAGGGCGCCGGTGACGACGGCGGAGAGGTCGACGGTCTCGCGGCGGATCTCGCGGCCCTCGCCGCCCTGGCTGCGGGCGAGCGTCAGGAGGGCCTCGACGATGCGCTGGACGCGCTCGATCTCCTCCAGGTTCTCGCGCAGGACGTCGCGGTACTCGGCGGCGGTGCGGTCTTTGCGCAGGGTGACCTCGAGGCCGGTGCGCAGGATGCTGATCGGTGTGCGCAGCTCGTGGGAGGCATCGGCGGTGAAGCGGCGCATGGTCTCGTCGCTCTCTTCGAGGCGGGCGAGGAGACGGTTCAGCTCATCGGTGAGCTGGGCGACCTCGGTGACCGCGCCCGGCGCGGCCAGGCGCTGGTCGAGACGGTCGGAGTCGAGGGCGCCGATCGATTCGACCAGGGCATCCACCGGCCGCAGGGCGCGGGCGGCGAGGACGCGGCCGGCCAGAGCGGCGAGAGGAATGAGCAGGAGGCCGGCCGAGGCCAGAGCGAAACCGAGGTCACGCTCGCGCTGCCGCAGCAGGTGGAGGGAGGCGAAAGCTTCGACCTCGGTGCCGGGCTCGTTCCAGACGTCGTGCGCCACGACCGCCATCCGGCGGCCGTGCTCCGGCGTCCAGATCTGCAGGTGTCCGTAGTCGCTCTTCTCGCGGTGCCCGGTGCTGAAGGCCTGCAGGCCGGGCGTCGAAGCGATGACCCTGCCTTGGCGGACCACCCGCATCCAGATCGGGAAAGGCGTGTCTTTCTCCAGGGTGACGAGCTCCGGGTAATCGAGGCGCCGGGAGGAGGCGTAGTAGGTGGCCAGCGACTCGGCCTGGGCGTAGAGGAGAACCTCGAGCTGGTTGCGGTTCTGGCGGGCGTCGATCACCAGGACCAGGGCGCTCGCCAGGGTGTAGAGAAGGAAGAAGCCGCCGCCGGAGCCGAGGGCGATCCGCCCCTTGAGCGAGATCTTCACGGCCGCTCCAACGCCGCCGTCCGCAAGACGTACCCCACCCCCTTGACCGTATGCAGGAGCTGCGGCTCGCCCCGCTCCTCGAGCTTGCGCCGGAGGCGGCCGACGATGACCTCGATGACGTTGCTCCGCGCATCGTAGCCGGCGTCCCAGACGTGCTCGGAAAGGGTCAGGCGGTCGAGGACGTGGCCGGCGTGGAGCATCAGGTACTCGAGGAGCGCGAGCTCCTTGGGCGTCAGGTGGAGCTGGCGGTCGCCCCGCATCACCGCGCGGCGGGCGCGGTCGAGGCGGACGTCGGCAAAGGTGAGGACGTCGGCGGGCGGGGCCTGGCGGCGGCGCAACAGGCTGTGGGCGCGGGCGAGGAGCTCTTCGAAGGCGAACGGCTTGGTCAGGTAGTCGTCCGCACCGGCCTCGAAGCCGCGCAGCTTGTCTTCGAGACGGTCGCGAGCGGTGAGGATCAGCACCGGGGTCTCGACGCCTTCCTCGCGCCACTCGGTGAGGAGGTCGAGGCCAGAGTCGTCGGGCAGCATGAGGTCGAGGATGATGAGGTCGTAGGCGGTGGCCTGCACCAGGTCGCGCGCCGCCGCCGCGGTGGCGGCGTGATCGACGGCATGGGCTTCTTCTTGCAGGCCCTTGCGCAGGCGGCGGGCGAGGAGGGCTTCGTCTTCCACGAGCAGGAGCCGCATGGGGGGTATTTTACCCTGGGCAACGCCCTGGGTATGGGCGGTGGGGGGCCTCGTTCATCTGGCGTTCAGGAGAGAATGGGACGTTGCGGCGCGCGCGCCGGCGCGCCGAGGAGCAAGATGCGACGTTTTGCAGGAGCCGTTTTCCTGGTAGCTCCCCTTCTGATGGCGGTGCCGGCCGCGCTGCGGGCCCAGCCGGCGCCGGCTGCGCCGCTGCCCTCGCCGGAGGAGCTGGAGAAGAGCGGCGCGGTGGTGGGCCAGGTCATCATCCGCGTGCGCAACATTTTCGATCTCGAGGATCCGCGGGAGGACCGCAGGCTCTACCGGCTCGCCAACAAGCTCCACCGCCGGACCCGCGACGAAGTGATCGCGAGCCAGCTCCTTTTCAAGTCCGGCGACCGTTTCTCCCAGCACGCTCTCGACGAATCGGCACGCCTGCTGCGCACGAACCGCTACCTCTACGACGCGCAGATCCGGCCGGTGCGCTACGCGGACGGCCGCGTCGACGTGGAGGTGGTCACCCACGACGTGTGGACGTTGAACGCCGGGATCGGCCTGGGGAGGAGCGGCGGCGCCAACACGACCCGCTTCTTGCTCCAGGACACCAACTTCCTCGGCACCGGCAAGGCCGTGACGTTCGAGCACGAGAAGAACGTCGACCGCACGACGTCGCTCTTTCGCTACGACGACAAGTCGCTCCTCGGCACGCATGGGATCCTCTCCCTGGCGTACGCGGACAACAGCGACGGCCATGAGCGCTCCTTCGAGCTCGCCGAGCCGTTCTACTCCCTCGACACGCGCTGGGCCGCCGGCACCGCCGCCACGACCGTCGACCGGGTGGACAGCCTCTACGCGCTGGGCCACGTCACCGACCGCTTCCGCCACCAGATCGACTCCTTCGAGCTGCACGGCGGCCTCTCGAACGGCCTGGTGGACGGCTGGGTGCGCCGCTGGACGCTCGGCGTCGCCTACCAGCACGATCGCTTTTCGCTGGCTGGCGGCCTCCCGCCGCCGGCCGTTCTGCCGGAGGACCGCAAGCTGTCGTACCCCTGGCTCGCGTTCGACCTGGTGCAGGATCAATACCTGGAGGCGCGGAACCTCGACCAGATCCAGCGCACGGAGGATCTCCACCTGGGGAGCCAGCTCCACCTCTCCTTCGGCTACGCCTCCACCGCCTGGGGAGCGGACCGCAACGCCGCGCTGTTCGACAATTCGTTCAACACCGGGTTCAAACCGTCCCGCAATCAGACGTTCCTCTTCGGGTCGAGCCTCTCGGGCCGGTGGGGCCTGTCGGAAAACCACCGCGGGGCGGAGAACCTGCTGTTGCAGACGAACGCCCGCTACTATTGGCGCGACTTCGGCGAGCACCTGTTCTTCATCACTCTGGAGGGGGACGTCGCCCGCCATCTCGACGTCGACAACCAGCTCCTCCTCGGCGGCGACACCGGGCTGCGCGGCTACCCGCTGCGCTATCAGGACGGCGACGAGAAGGCCCTGATCACGCTCGAACAGCGGTTCTTCACCGACTACTACCCCTTCCGTCTCGTCCGCGTCGGCGGCGCGGTTTTCTTCGACGCCGGCCGCACCTGGCCCGGCGAGTCCGGCCGGGCGCCCAACTTCGGTCTGCTCAAGGACGTCGGCGTCGGTCTCCGCCTGAGCTCCAGCCGCTCCGGTCTCGGCAACGTGGTGCACTTCGACCTCGCCTTCCCCCTGGACGGCGATCCCTCGATCAAGCGGGTGCAGTGGCTGGTGCGCACGAAGGCCAGCTTTTGAAGCCCTACCGGACCGCGGGCCGCTCCCGCGCCAGCACGCTGTGGCGCCGCCCGTAGAGGACGTAGATCGCCGCCCCGATCACGAACCAGATCAACAGGCGCAGCCAGTTCTCGCCCGGGAGGCTGAGCATGAGGAGAAGACAGCTCAGGGCACCGAGGATCGGGATCCAGGGAGACAGGGGGACGCGGAAGCGGCGGTCCGCGGCCGGGTGGGTAAGGCGGAAAACGGGGACCGCGGCGCAGACGACGACGAAGATCAGGAGCGTCCCCAGGTTCACCAGGTTCAGCAGGAGGTCGAGCGGCAGGAAAGCGGTGATCGCGCTGACGAAGAGGCCGGTGGCGAGCGTCGCCTTGTGCGGGGTCCGGAAGCGCGGATGGACGGCGGCGAAGAAGCGCTGCGGCAGGAGCCCGTCACGGGCCATGGCGAGCAGGATGCGCGGCAAAGCGAGCAGGAGGACGAGGAGCACCGTGGTGATCCCGGCCACGCCGGCGAGGGCGATCAGCAGCTTCGCCCAGCCCAATCCGACCTGCGCGAACGCATTGGCCAGCGGCGCGTTGAGATCCAGCCGGTCGTAGCGGACCATGCCGGTCAGCACCGCGATGACTCCCATGTAGAGCGCCGTGCAGAGCGCGAGCGACGACAGGATGCCGATCGGCACGTCGCGCTGGGGGCGCCGCGCCTCCTCGGACTGGGTGGAGACGGCGTCGAAGCCGAGATAGGAGAGGAAGGCGAGGGCGGCGCCGGCCAGCACGCCGACCGGCCGGCCGCCTGGATCGGTGTGGCCCAGCAGCGTCTTGCCGAAGAGGACGACGCCGGTCATGCCGTACGGCGCGAAGGGGTGCCAGTTCCGCGGGTCGACGTAGAAGGCGCCGACCGCGATCACGAAGACCACGGTCGACAGCTTCACCGCCACCATGACGGCGTTGAACCGCGCGCTCTCGCGAATGCCGGCGATGAGGACGATCATGAGCAAGCCGATGATGACGACCGCCGGCAGGTTGACCACCGAGCCGGTGGCGACGAGGCGCCCGAGCTGCGGGTCGTAGCGCACCACGGCGCCGGAGACGGCGTGCGGCAGGGTGACGCCGAACGAGGCGAGGACGCTCTGCAGGTAACCGGACCAGCCGTTCGCCACCAGCGCCGCTCCCACCGCGTACTCCAGCACGAGTCCCCAGCCGATGAGCCACGCGAAGACTTCGCCCAGGCTGGCGTAGGCATAGGTGTAGGCGGAGCCGGAGATGGGCACGGCCGAGGCGAGCTCGGCGTAGCAGAGCGCCGCGAAGAAGCAAGCGATGCCGGCGACGACGTAGGAGAGGAGGAGCGCCGGTCCGGCCGTCTGGCGGGCGATCGCGCCGGTGGTGACGAAGATGCCGGCGCCGATGATGGAGCCGATGCCGAGCGCCGTGAGCGGGACCGGGCCGAGCACCCGCCGCAGCCGGTCCTCCCCCTCGGCCTTCGCCTCGTCGAGGATCCGCGCCAGCGGCTTGCGGGCGAAGAGAGAGCTCGCCATGCCGGATCACCCGAGGACGGAGGACATCGCCGCATCCTATAGGATGAGCGCGCAAATGTCCCCGCAAGTGGAGCTCGAGGATCAGTCCCCGGCGGCTTTCTGCGCCTGGCTCGGAGACGTTGGGATTCGCCGCTTCTACCTGGTCTGGGACGACGAGACGGGCGGCGTCCGCGCCTCGCATCCGGCACTTGAGCCGCTCGCCTGTCTGCTCCGGGACGATCGGCGCGACTTCGACCGCCACGAAGGCGTCTTCGTCCAGGTGGCGCCGGACATCGGCGTGCTCCAGGCGGCGTTCGTCCATCGCACCTGCCGCGGCCAGGGAGCCGGCGGTGTTCGATTCTGGCGCTACGACACGGTCGAAGGATTCCTGCGCGACGGCCTGCGCCTCGCCCGCGGCATGACCCACAAGAACGCCCTGGCCGGCATCTGGTGGGGCGGCGGCAAGGGCGTGATGGCGCAAGGCACCGGGCGCGCCGGCGATCCGTCCTCCAGGCGGCGCATCTACGAGGAGTACGGCGAGCTGATCACCAGCTTGCAGGGCTGCTACGTCACCGCCGAGGACGTCGGCACGTCGGTCACGGACATGGCGGCCGTCTTCTCCCGCACCCGTTTCACCACCTGCATCCCGCCCGGCCTGGGCGGCAGCGGCAATCCGTCGGTGCCCACGGCGCGCGGCGTCGTCCGCGGCATGGAGGCGGCGCTGGCCCACCTCGGCCGCGGCACTCTGGCGGGCAAGACCGTGGCCGTGCAGGGGCTCGGCCACGTCGGAGAGCCGCTCCTCGGTTTCCTGCGCGACAAGAAAGTTACCCGGGTGATCGGCTCGGACATCGACCCGTCGCGCGGTCCCGCCCTCGCCGCTCTCTTCCCGGGCCTGGACCTCGAGGTGCGGATCGTGGAGCGAGGGGACAACTCGATCCTGGCCCAGCCCGCCGACATCGTCGCTCCCTGTGCCACCGGCGGCGTCCTCAATCCGCGCACCATCCCCGCCATCCAGGCACCCATCGTCTGCGGCGCGGCCAACAACCAGCTCGAAGACCCCGAGAGGGACGACGCCCTTCTCCAAGAGCACGGCATCCTCTACCTGCCGGACTTTCTGGTCAACCGCATGGGCATCGTCAACTGCGCCGACGAGCAGTACGGCTACGTCGATCCCGATCCGCGGATCGAGTCCCACCTCGGCGACGCCTGGGACAACAGCATCTACAACCTCTCGCTCCAAGTCCTGGCCGAGTCTCGGAGCACCGGCGCCACCCCGGCCCGCGTAGCCCTCGACCTCGCCGAGCGCCGCTCCCTGGATCTCCATCCCGTCTGGGGCCACCGCGGAGCGCAGATCATTCGGTCGCTCGTGGGCGGGGGATGGGACAAGGCGTAGGCTACGAAGCCCATGGCCGGAGGCCCTCACCCCCGACCCCTCTCCCAGCTCCCCCCGCCCTGTCCCCGGGAGAGGGGAGAAAAGCTAGAAGGCTGCGCGCCAGAAACATCGAATCAAGGACGGCAAGGACAGCAAGGACCCCAAGGACGGGGACGCCCGATCTCACCACGATTCTTCGTCTTTGAAGAGTCTTGCTTCTTGTCTCCCCTCTCCCGGGGACAGGGCGGGGGGAGCTGGGAGAGGGGCTGGGGGTGAGGGCGCTGTTCAGAACTCGCCCACGAACGCGATCTCCACCTCCAACCTGTAGCCGGTCCGCGCCAGGACCACCTCCCGGATGTGGTCGATCAGCGCGCGCACGTCGGCCGCAGTGGCGCCGCCGTCGTCGATCCGGTTGATCAGGATGTTGGCATGGCGGCGGGTGACCTCGGCGCCGCCGATGCGAGCCCCCTTGAGGCCGCACTCGTCGATCAGGCGGCCGGCGCCGATCCCTTCGATCTTCTTGAAGATGGAGCCCGCGGAGGGCTCGGCGTCGAGCGGCGGGTGGCGCGCGCTCCGCCACTCCAGGTTCTCCGCGATGACGCGGCGCAGGTGCTCCGGATCGGCCGGTGTGAGGCGGAAGGTGGCGGTGAGCACGATGTCGCGGCGGTGGTGGAGGATGGAGTCGTCGTAGCCGAACCGGAAGTAGGCGGCGTCCACGGTCCGACGCTCTCCCTCCTCGGTCAGGATCTCGGCCCCCTGGGTGACCTCGGCGATGAACATGGTGCGCTCGCGTGCCGGAGCGGGCGAGAGGAAGTGCAGGTTCTGCCAGAGCGCGCCGCCCACGGTCGACGGGATGCCGGCATAGTGCTCGAGGCCGGAGAGGCCGTGGGCCACGGCGCTCTCGATCAGGTCCGGCCAGACCACCGCGCCGCTGCCGGCGGTCGTTTCGCCCGTCGCGGGCACGATGGTGACGTCCTGCACCCGGTTGCGGATCACCAATCCCCGGAAGCCGCGGTCGCCCACCAGGATGTTGGCGCCCACGCCGAGGAGGAAGAACGGGATGCCGAGCTCGCGGGCGGCGAGGACGGCGCGCGCCAGCTCGTCCGCGGTCGTCGGCTCGTAGAAGAGGTCGGCCGGGCCGCCGATGCGGAAGGTGGTGTAGGGAGCGAGCGGCACGCCCGTGCGGACGCGATCGGCGCCGAGGATGCCACGGAGGCCCTCGCCCATATCTGTTTGCTTTCCCCCTCTCCCGGGTGGGGAGAGGGTGTGTGGGAGAGGGGGCAGGGGGTGAGGGGCCACCGTCACTCATCCAACATCTGGATGCGGCGGACGTGGCGGCCCCCTTCGAAGGGGGTCTCGAGCCAGATGCCGACGATCGCGAGGGCGGTTTCCAGGGGGATCATCCGCTGGCCGATCGAGAGCGCGTTGGCGTCGTTGTGCCGGCGGCCGAGGCGCGCGGTCTCCTCGTTCCAGCAGAGGGCGCAGCGGATGCCCTTGAGGCGGTTGGCGGCCATCGCCTCGCCGTTGCCGGAGCCGCCGAGCACGATGGCGCGCTCGCACTCGCCGCGCACCACGGCCTCGGCGGCAGGCCGGATGAAGAGGGGATAGTCGACCGGCTCCTCGGAATCGGTGCCGCAGTCGTGCACCTCGTGGCCGCGCTCGGTGAGCCAGCGCTTGATCTCTTCCTTGTAGCGGAAGCCGGCGTGGTCGGAGCCGATGGCGATCTTCATGCGATCCCCTCCTGGCCGGAGCATTACATCACGGATGCCAGGCGCCGCCTCCGGACCTCGAAGAGGACGAGCGCCGCGGCCACCGTGGCGTTCAGGGACTCGACCGGCGGCTCGATGGGGATGGTCAGGCGCAGCTCGGCGCGAGCGGCGAGAGCGGGGGAGAGGCCCGGCCCTTCGGCGCCCACGGCGAGGATCAGCGCGCCGCCGAGCGGGGCGCCATAGAGGTCCGCGCCGTCCCGCGGCACCAGCGCGGCCCAGCGCGGCCGGACGGTGCGGAGATGGCGGTCGAGAGCGTCGGGGTCCGCGTGCACAGCCACCGGCAGGCGGAGGAGGCTGCCGGCCGCGGCGCGGAGGGCGCGCGGATGGTTGGGATGGGCCGTGCCCGGAGAGAGCGCGAGGCCGGCGGCGCCCGCCGCCTCGGCCACCCGCGCCAGCGCTCCGACGTTGCCGGGGTCCTGCAGGCCCTCCAGATACAGGTAGGAGGCGCCGCGGCGCACCGGCAACGCCTCGACGCCGCGGCGGGGAAGCCGGGCCACGGCGAGGATGCCGCGCGGCGCGTCGGCATCGCTGAGATCGTCGAGCAGCTCGGGCGCGACCTCCAGGGGCGCGATCGGCAGCCGGCGGGCGAGAGCGGCGCCTTCGGCCGAGGCGAGATAGCCGGGCGTCGCGAGGACCGTTTCGAGGCTCAGCCCGGCGGCGATGGCCTCGGCCACCAGGTGCGTCCCTTCCAGCAGGGCGTGGTCGCCTTTACTTCGCTGGAGGCGCCGAATATCCTTGAGCCTTTGGTTTTGACGGCTGGAGATCATGATCACCGACCACAAGAGCTTCTGGCAGCGCCTCCAATCCGGAGTCGAAGTCGCCGTCGCAGGCACCAGCTCGGACGCCCTGCTCGGCGTGCGCGACGCGTTCGTCCGATTCTTTCACGACGGGCACGACCGCACGGTGTCCGTGGCCGTAGTGCCGCAGTCGGTCGGCGATCCGCCCCCGATCGGCCTGCCGTTCTCGGACGAGGAGACGCTGCGCATGGCGCGGCTCCGCGTGCGCGAGCTGGAGGCGCGCCTGGCCGACACCTACCATTTCTACATCGCGACCGAGGGCGGACTGTCCTCCGTCGACCTCGAAGGCAGCACGCGCTACTTCGTCCGCAACTGGACCGTGGTGAGCGGTGTCCTCGGGGAAGCCTGGGGCTCCAGCGGCTCGGTGCAGATCCCGGACCGCATCGTCAAGGGCCTGGACCAGACCCAGATCGAGCTCGCGGTCCCCGGCACGCGGAAGAGCGGCGGCATGCTGCGTTCGCTGACCGGCGGCCTCGAGACCCGGCGCAAGGCCATCGCCCAGTCGACCCTGCTGGCCATTTCGTCGCTCTTCTACGGCATCCTGGAGAGCCGGCACGCCCGCTGAGCCGGCCCCCTGCGTGCCTGGGGTGCGTTCGCCATAGCTCGGCAGTCACTGATTGACTCGACTCGATTTTCACGATTCTCCCCCGCAGGCATGCCGCTTGCTCTTCCGCTCTCGCGGGGGCCATGGCGCAGCCCGCCCTGGCGGCTTGCCCCGGCACGTCCACCTGCAAACCCAACGACGGCTGTCCTCAAGGATCGGTCATCATCACCCCCGGGCACTCGATCCAGAACGCGATCAACGCGGCTGGCTGTGCCGCGACGATCTGTGTCAAGCCCGGCACCTACACTGGATTGATCGACTTCAAGGGGAAAAAGATCAACCTGGTGTCCTCCAACGGCCCGGCCGTGACCATCCTCAACGGTGGCGCTCTGGGGCCGGTGGTGAGCTTCAAGACCGCCGAGGGGCCCGCCAGCATTCTCGACGGCTTCCAAGTCGTGAACGGAAAGTCTCCAACCGGTGGCGGCATCTTCATCCAGAACGCCTCGCCGATCATCCGCAACTGCACCATCTCGAGAAACGTGGCAGCGGCGACGTCGACCAACAACCTCGACGTCGGCACCACGATGTTCCTGAACAACCAGGCGACCGGCGACGGCGGCGGCATCCACGCCGGGGTCGTCTATGGCAATGTGCTGGTCCGCCAGTGCTGGTTCAAGGGCAACAAGGCGGGCGGCTCCGGCGGCGGCATGTGGATTCCGGCCGGGCTGGCCCAGGTGATCAACAACACGTTCGACGGCAATCAGGCGAGTGTGGGAGGCGGGATCGCGGCGGGCTTCGGCGGGATGGTGGACGTCGCGAGCAACATCTTCGCGAACAACACCGGCACCGCGCTGGTCAACACCCAACCCGTGGGCTCGAACACATCCGTGGTGAATCACTACAACGACTTTTTCAACAACACCGGCGGCACGTTCGTGGACACCTACGGCGACCTGGACCCGCTGTTCGTCGATCCTCAGCTCAACGCCTGCTGTCCGGTGTCGACCTCGCCGGTGATCGACGCCGGGATCCCTGACTCGCTCTTCAACGATCCCAACGGCACGCGCAACGACATGGGAGCCTGCGGCGGACCGGTGATCTGAGAACCAAAGGGGGGCGCGGGGAAGGGGGGCCTGGCGAGTGTTCGGGTGGCGAATCGTCGGCGATTCGTCAGGTACCCTCGCCCGCGAACCAGTCGCGCAGCAGGCGGTTGGCGAAGACGTAGCTGCCGCCGGCGCGGCGGAGGAGGCCGCGCTCGCAGGCATGTGTGAGGAAACGGGGCCAGCGCGCCGGAAAGCGGCCGCTCGCGGTGAGCAGGAGGCGCAGGGTGAAGTGCTGGAGGATGTCCATGCCACTGAACCACAGGCCCACCAGGAGGCCGGCGATCAGGCCGCAGATCGTGACCCAGAAGACCTCCGTCCATAGGTTGGTCGTTCCCGGCTTGCCGCTCAACCGGGAGTAGGCCTCGATGCCACCTACGACGAGGGCGAGGAGCAGCGTGAGGGTCCCTCCGAGTCGGAGGGTCACCCGGCCGGTGTTGGCCAGCGCCCTCCGAATGCCGAGGTTGGGCTTTTCCCGGACGGCCTTGGCGCGCCCTTCGAGGCCGGCGAGGAGGCCGGCCAGGGGGGCGAAGACCAGAGCGGACAAGCCAAGCATGATGATCCAGGAACGGGGGGCGATGGAGCGGTCCTCGGGCAGCGAATTCGCCCACCAGAACGCCCACACCATCAGGCCGAGAGAGACGGCGACGCCGGCCCCGACCAAGGCGCCCCGGCACGACCAGCCGGCCCTGAGCTCCTCGAAGACACGCGTGTCGCGCTCGCCGCCGGGCCGGAAGCCGAAGATGAGACCCACCAGCAGCGATACGACCAGCCAGGTAGTCCACGGCAGGCCGGCGGGCATGGAATCGACCCGGGGGACCAACGTGGCGAGGAGGAGAGCCTCGCCGCCGAGCACGAGGACGCGCAGAGACCAGCGTTGCACGGAGCCGACTGCAGGGTCGGGCCAGAGGTGGTCGGTGGCGCCCACCAGGAGGCCGATCGCGATCCCCCAAAGCAGCAGCGCCGGGATGCCGGTGACCAGAGCGGCGGAGTTGGAGGAGGGAAGAAGAGGGCCGAGGAGAAGGGCGGCGAGGGAGAGCAGGAGGAGACCGCCGAGGCCGCGGGAGACGAGGCTATAGAGCCAGCGCTGCGACCGGCCGGCAAGCCAGCTCGCCTGGAGCTCCTCGATCTGGAACCAGGCGAGGTTGTGGGCCAGCATCCCGCGGGCGAGCCAGGCCAGGGAGCGCCGGGTCCGCTCCGGCGCATAGCGGTGGGAGCCGGGGCGTTTTTCCATCCGCTCGACATAGGAGGCGAGCACGCGCTCGCGGCGCTCCGCATCCGGAGCGGCGAGAGCCGTCGAGAGGGCCGGGGCCGGCGTGCCACGGAAGGCGCCTGCGAGCAGGACGAGCCACAGCGGCGACTGCGCCATGTCGCGCAGCTCGGCGTCGGACGTCAAGGCTTCGCGCAGAGAGGCGAGGTCCGGCCCGCCTGCCGCGAGGTGGCGGCCGACCACGGCGGCGGTGAGCGGCGCGAGGAGGACCGCGCTTTCCAGCTTCAGGCGCTGCGGCAGCTCCTCGTATTCCTGGCTGCGGCAGCAGACCACCATCCCGGGCTCTCCGCAGGCGGCGAGGTACTCGTGAATCGCCGCCACGCAGTCCGGCCGGCTCTCCTGCTCGACTTCGTCGAGGCCGTCGAGGAGCGGCACGATCGCCTTGGCGCGCAGCCACTGCCCGGCAGTGTCGAGGTCGAAGCGGTAGCGGTCCCGGATCTCGCGCGCCAGCCAGTCGGCGAGGCTCCCACGGCGTTCCGCCCAGGAGGAGAGGTCGAAGTAGACGGGGACCGGCTCCTCCGGGGCGCGCTCGGCCTCGGAGGCGAGGCTGCGCAGGAGCCGCAGCAAGGCGGTGGTCTTGCCCGCGCCTGGCTCCCCGAGGATCAGCAGGCTCCGCTGGCGCTTGCGGAACAGCTCGTGGAGGGGCAGGCCGGGCTCGGATCGCGGAGCGTCCGTCCGCACGCCTTCCCACGCTGGCAGGACGGCCGCGGGCCGCTCCTCGCGCTCCGGCTCCAGCGCGCCCGCCGCGGTGGAGGGCTCCAGCACTCCTTCGATCCACGCTTCGCGCACCGCCGCCAGTAGCCTGAGGAGCTTGCGCCGCTCGGGTGTGACTGGGGTGGTGTCCCGCCGGAGGATGGAGGCGAGCAGCCGGGTCGCCAGGTCCTCCGGCGTGGTAAAGGTCGTCCACGTCACGTTGTCTCCGACCCAGGCCTTGAGCTCGCGCAGCTTCTGCGCCCCTTCCCCTTGCTCGCGATGGATGTCCGGCCAGTCCCAGGCTGGATCGACCACGAAGCAGATACACGGCTTGCCTCGACGCCGTGCCTCGCGCAGCTCCTCTTCGGTGATCGAGACCGGATGCCCAGGAGGAACGAAGCCGTAGCGCCAGGCGTAGATGCCGATGAACAGATCGCACCCGGCCACTTCCTGCAGACAGACCTCCAGCGGTCTCTCGGCGCGGGCCATGAAGTCCTCCATCCCGATGGGCTTGAAGCCCGCCTGGGTGAGGGCCTTCTTGACCGCGTCGCGGTGCGCGACGAGATCGGTGCTCGTGCTGGAGACAAAAATACGCTCGGCCCGCTCGGCCCCCTCAGACATCGCCGCACCTTTCAAGGATTGCGGTATAATTACACAAGATGACCTTCAAACCTGGTTGTTCCCCGCGCCGGCCTGCGGCAGCTCTGTTGTTGCTTCTCGCCGGCTGCTCCTCCTTCGGCCACCGCCGCGAGGAGATCAGCACCGCCGCCTACGCGGTAGCGTTCACCCACGGTGTTCTGGCCTTTGAGGAAGGCGACGACCGCGCGGCCGCAGAGCTCTTTGCGGAGGCGGCGCACCGGGATCCGCGGGAAGGGACGGCGAGGCACTGGCTGGGGCTCACCCTTCTCCGGCTCGGCCGCTTGGAGGAAGCGATCGCCCAGCTCGAGATGAGCCTGCGCGCGGAACGGCCGCCCGCGGCGGGACGGGACCGGGTGCTGGCGGACCTCGCGGCGGCGCGGCAGCAACTCCAGGCGCCGGACCGCATCCCGGGCGCGGGGGCGGCCGTGGCCCCCGGCGGTCTCGAGCTGGCCTTGCCCGTCCCCTTCTTGCCGCGCTGGGAGGGGCGGATCGGCGCCGATGCCGGCAGGGATTCGAACCCGGGGCTCCTCCCCGACGGGCTGCCGTTCACCATCTTTGGCCTCACTCCCGCCAAGGCCGACGAGACAGCCCGGCTCGACGGGCGAGTTGAGGTGCATCCCTTCTACGACCGGCACGGCTGGACGCTCGGGCTGAGTGCGGCGGGGAGCCGGTCCTTCCACCAGGATCGCCATGACCTCGACCTCGCGGACGCCCGCGGCACGGTGTCGCTCGCCTGGGGGCGCGACCCCCAGGGCTACCTTGCGGGCCCGCTGGGTTTCACGCGCGTGCCGCCAGGCGCCGGCCGCTTCTCCCTGCTCCTCCAGGGGAGCGGCGCCGGATTCTGGATCGGCGGCGCTCCCTACGCGCGGCTCGTCGAGAGTGCGGCCTCGCTGCTGGCGCGGGAGTCGGCGCGGTGGGTGACACGGATCGACCTCCAGGCCCAGGCGCGGCGGTATCCCGGGAGTCGCCGGGCCGACCTGCTGGTCGACGGCAGCGAAGTCTGGCTCGGGATCAGCCAAACCCTCTACCTGGGAAGGGCCGACCGCTACGTCCGCCTCGGGCTCGCGGGCGGACAGCGCGGCGGCGGGCTGATCGCCGACGCGTCGCTACGCAAGGCGACCGGCGAGGCGGCGGTACCGCTCTCCGCACGGTGGAGCCTGCTCCTCTTCGGCTCCCGTGGCGAGGAGAAGTTCGCCCATCCGGAGTCCGGCCTGCGCGGGGAGGCCGGGCAGGCGCGCGACGACGTCCTGTGGCAAGCGGGCGCCGCCGCCCTCTGGAAGACGACGGAGCGGACACAGTGGACGCTGCGCGTGATCCGCACCCGGCGCGACTCCAACGTCGAGATCCCCAATCCTCCGAGCCCTGCCATCGATCTCTTCGACTACCGGCGGACCGTGGTCGCCGCCGGATTCAACTGGTTCTTCTGATCATGCGCCGCGCTCTCCTCGTTTCGCAGCTCCTCGCCCTTGCTCTGACGGCGCTCACCGCGCCCGCGCCAGGCGCGGGCACCGTGGTCGGGAGGGTCGCCTGGACCAAGCCGAACGTGAACGGGACTCCTGCCGGGGAATCCCCACACCCTTTGAAGCCCCCGGAACCGATCGAGGAGAACATGCGGGTGCTGACCGATGCCAACGCCGGGGCAGGCCTCACGATCGGAGCGCGTGAGGGGGCGGTGATCATGGGTCCGGAAAGCGACCTTATCGTCAGCCGCAGCGTGGTCGGCGTGGCCACCGGCGCCGCTAAGGAGCTGGACTTCCTCACCACGCTCGGCCAGTTCCGGTTCGTCTTCGTCCCGCGTCCGAAAGGTGCGCGGCACCGGGTGTTGATCACCGGTCCCAGAGGGGCGAAGATGAATCTCTACGGCACCGACGTCTACCTGAGCGTGACGCCGGCCGACCTGTCCGTCTATGTGATGGAAGGCGTAGTGGTCGTTACGTCAGGGAAGGGCGTCTCGGTCCGCGTGGGCGCCGGGCAGTGGACCCGGCTGGCCGGGGACGAGCCGCCCACCCTGCCGGCAGGGTTCCGTCAAGGCGGTCTCCAGCCCATCATTTGGGGCCCAGTGCTGCCCTCTGATTCGCCGGACTTCAAAGTGATCCCGTTACCGGATCTGCCCAAGTAGGAGACCATGATGACGAGCCGAGCCCAACGATTCGTGCTGCTCTCCTGGGCGATCGCGGTGCTGTCGCTGTCCTCGGCCGGTGCGGCGGCGCCGCTGCAACTCGCCCGCACGGAGCTTTTCCCGATCGCGCCCGGCGTGGACACCCAGCGCGGCTTCGCCGTCGCGGTGGATGGCGACTGGATGGCGGTGGGCGCTCCGCTGGAGAAGGGCGACGGGGCGGTCCACCTCTTCTTGTGGAATGGCGATGCCTCGCGCTGGGACCTCAAGGCGACGTTGTTCCCCAGTCCACCCCCGGGTCCACCTGGGACCCCAGCCCACTTCGGCAACGCAGTCGCCCTGCGCGATGGCATTCTCGCCGTCGCGGCGTTGGGAGAGGGCGCGGTCTATGTGTTCCAAAACGGCGGCGGCGGGTGGGTCCAGTTGACGAGACTGTCCGGCAGGCCTGACAGCCCGGGTCAACTCGGCACGCCAGGGGTTCCTGGGCGGTTTGGGCGCGCGGTCGCCCTGGCGAGCACCCCGGGGATCATCCGACTGGCGGTGGGAGAAGTGGCCGCACACGGCGAGGTAAAGGGCACCGTCTGGGTCTATACCTTCACTGTCGCCTCCGGGTGGACATTTTATGGTGGAACGGTGCGGAGGACCGGTGACACTGCACCGGGTAACCGCTTGGGGCAGGCGTTGGCGCTCTCTGCGGACGGCGCCACGCTGGCGGTCGGCGACCCTGCGGATCAGGGCTCCGCGGGCGCGGTCCACCTCTTCGCCGTGATCACCGGGCAGTCCCCCAAGCCCCTCCAGATGTTGACGGCGCCCGGCGGCGCGGCCGGAGACCAGTTCGGTGCAGCTGTGGCCCTGAGCGGCGACCTCCTTGCCGTTGGCGCTCCGACAGCCGACCGGGTGGGGCGCAACGCCGGAGCCGTCTTTACGTTCCGCCGTACGGGGGGCGACTGGAGCCCAATTACGGGTCCGCAAGCCGCGGACCCGCTGCCGGGTGACCAGCTCGGAGCCGCCATCGCGTTGGACGGCGACCTCTTGGTCGCCGGCGCGCCCGCTCCCGGGGCGCTGGACCCCGTGACCCACGAACGAAGGCTCGGGGCCGTCCATGTGTTCCGGTTCGATGCCGGAACCTGGAGCGCGGTGGCGCCCCTGCAGCCCGGCAACGCCGAGCCGGGCGATCTCACCGGCTTCGCGGTGGCGGTGAGCGGCGGCCGGGTGGCGGTCGGCGCAGTGCTCGGTGACCAGGGTGGAAACGCTGCCGGGGCGGCCTGGACCTTCTCCTGCGGGGAGGGCTGCGCCGAAGAAGCCGAGGCGATGGTGCGCGACGACTCGGCGGGCCACCGCGCCGGCGCCGCCGTGGCTCTGTCCTCTGATGGGCACTTCCTGGCGGTCGGCGTCTCGCTGGGCGTCGACGACGTGACGACGGATCGCGGCGCCGCCTACGTGTATCGGCGCGCCGGCACGGGCTGGCGCCAGGAGTCGCGCCTGTTCTCTCCGCAGCAGGTGACCGGCGACGGCTTTGCATCCGCGGTCGCGCTGGACGGCGAGACCCTCGCCGTCGGCGCTCCCGATGTCGGAGAGGTGCCGCCGGACGCCTTGGGAGGCCTGGTCTACATGTTCCACCGCGTGGGGACCGCGTGGCAGAGCGAAGAGACGCCGGTCGGATTGGGCCAGAATCCTGGCGGAGATTTCGGCGCGACTCTGGCCCTGGCGGGAGACATCCTGGCCGTCGGAGCGCCTGACCGCGGTGCCGGCGCGGTCTTCGTGTATCGGCGAACCGAGACCGGCTGGGTGTCGTTCCCCTTGGTGACCCCGGCGACAGGCAGCTCGGGCGACCACTTCGGGGCCTCGATCGCATTGCGCGACGGCATGCTCGCCGTGGGCGCTCCGTCCGCGGCCGCCCCAGTCATCTTCATTCCTCGCCCCGCACGCTTCGTGAGCCCTCCCGTCTCCAGCCCTCCAGGAGGAGGAGCGGTCTATGTCTTTTCGCTCCAGGCGGACGCCTGGGTCCCGTCGGCTCGTCTGCAATTGCCGCTCACCGACCTGACCCCGCTCCACGGCGCTTTCGGGGCCGCGGTTTCCCTCGGGGACGGGACGCTCGCCGTGGGGGCTCCCGGGCTCGCGCCCGACGCCGGCTCCGTCTATCTGTTCTCGGGGCCGTCGTGGCTGCAGCAAGGCGCCGCGATTTTCCCCCTGGTGCCCAGCGATCGCTTCGGCACCGCGGTGGTGCTGCGCGGCGGCAGCCTCCTGGTGGGCGCGCCGGGCACAGGCAAGGTGCTCAAACCCTCCGGCCAGGTCTTTCTGTTTCGCCGCGATGGCGCGGCGTGGACTCAGTCAGCAGTCGTCTCCGCCGTGCCGCGGGTCAATGGCGACAAATTCGGTACCTCTCTGGGCTTCGAGGGCGGCGCCTTTGTGGTGACGAGCCCGAGCCAGAGCTCCGGCGAGTGGGTCACGGTCTTCACGACGGACGTGACGCCATGAGCTGCTGGATGGCGGCGAGGAGGATGGCCGCGGGCCTCCTGCTGCTCCTGGGCAGCGGCGCCCGGGTCGCGTCGGCCCTCGATCAGCAGCGCCTGCCCGCCCCGTCCGACATCGGCGCGAACGGCCGGTTCGGCGGCACCGTCACTGCCAGCCGGGACGTGATCGCCGTCGGCGCCTACCTGGCGCATGGCGGGACGGGCGCGGTCTACCTCTACCGGCGCGATGTCGGCGACGGCACATGGAAGCCGTTCGATTCGCAACCCTCGCCGCTCGCGCGGGGCGGCCAGCTCGGTTTTTCGTTGGCTCTCGCAACGGGCGAGAACGGTGGTCTCGAGCTTTTCGTCGGAGCGCCGTTCGCCGGCGGCTGCGGTGCCGTCTACCGTGCCGTCGTGAGTGTCAGCCCTGCGTCGGGGAGGGTCGGCCCTCTCGTGCCCTTCACCTTCAGCGATGGCTTCTGCGCACAGGGCGCGGAGATCGGCTCCTCGCTCAGCGCCGGCGGCGGGCTTCTCGCCATCGGCGCGCGCGGGGCCGACGGGCGGGCCGGCAGGGTCTACGTCTGCCGGGACCTGTCCTGCGACCGTGTCCCGGCGGCTGCTGCGCCAGGCGACGAGCTCGGGCAGTCGGTGGCCATCGACGGCAATCGGCTGGTGGTCGGGGCGACCTTTGCCGCCTCCGGCGCCCTTCCCGGGACAGGAGCCGCCTACCTCTTCACACGTTCGGGCGGGGGCTGGGCAGTTGCCCCGCTGCAGGCGTCTCCCGGCGCCGGCGAAGCGTTCGGATATGCGGTCGCCATGCAGGGCGATCGGATCGCGGTGGGTGCGCCGCTCGCGGATGGTGAGTCAGGGGCGGTCTATCTGTTCACGGGCGACGCCCCTCCTCTCCGGGTGGCCGGCACCGGCCGGGAGCAGCGCGGCGTCTCCGTGGCTATAGCGGATGCCGAGATCCTCGCCGGCGCCCGCTGGGCTGGTCCTCCGACGCGGGCGGGTGCGGTTTACGAGATCTCCGGCGGCGGCGCAGCGGTCAGGCTGCCCGACGCTCCTACTGTCGCCGGCGCCGAATTCGGTTTCGATCTCGCCCGGGCCGGCGACGTGCTGCTGGTGGGCGCCTTCATGGAACGGGGGACAGGAGCGGCCTACGTCTTCAGCAAGCCGGTCCCCCACCCCGGCCAACAGGTCACCGTCGGGCTCAAACCGGCTACCGTTGAGGTGAAGGAGAACGCCGGCACGGCCTCCGTGCCCGTGACGCTCACCATTGCCACCGACGACCTCCAGCCACCCGCCACCACTGTCATCGTCACACTCGCCACCGCAGACGGTACGGCGACGGCGCCAGGCGACTACACGGGGACCAGCCGGACGGTGAAGATTAAGGCCGGCGACACGCGGACGGAGATCCCCGTCGTCCTCACCGTCCAGATCGTCAATGACAGCCTGTGCGAAGGGGACGAGACCTTCTCGGTGCACCTGGCAGTCCCTCCCGGCACGCTCCTCGGCTCACCCAGCGAGGAGGTGGTCGTCATTCACGACACCTCCGCCGCCCTCACGCTTTCCCCCGGTCCCCTCCTCACCACGGAGGGCGGCCCACCTGTGCCATTCACCGTGGCGTTGAGCTGCGCCCCGGTCTTTCCGGTCACGGTCAACCTGTCGCCGGTCAGCCTGTCGACGGGCAAGTCGCCGGGGAGTGTCGTCGTCCCGCAGGCGCTGACCTTCGCGATGGGGGTGGCGAACCAGCAGCAGACCGCCACAGTCCAGAGCCTCGACAATGCTTCCTGTGAGCCCAACCCTTCCTACATGGTCACGGCCATGGCGACGAGCAACGACTCGCGCTACGGCGGGCTCACCGCCACGGTGGAGGTCATCGACAGCAATGACGACCTGCGCTGCCTGTCCGGAGCTGAATTCCTTTGTACCTACAGCGACGGCACCGTGCTCTACGCTTTCACCCTGGAGAACAGCGGTCACGCGGCAGTCCCTGACGTGCCAGCCGCCTTCGAGCTCTTCGATCCGGTGCCGGCGGCGGTGTCCGTGGTCACGGCCAGCGCAAGTGATGGCGTCGCCACCGTGGACTCCATCGCCAACAGCGTGGGCTGGAACGGGATCGTCCCCGGTCATGGCAGTGTCACCATCTGGATCGTGGGCGCCCTCGTCCCGGGTCCCCCTGTGGTGGTGGCGAACCAGGCCGACACGATCACCTTCGACCGCGACGGCAGGCCGCCGTTGGAGCAGCTCACGATCCCGGTCAGGATGTTCACTTCCGGCGAAGTCGTCTGCGATTCGGCCTTCCCGTTCCCCTGACCCTGCTGGCGGCGGCTGCGGTTTTGTCGCAGAATGAGCCGTCGTGCGGAGACCTGAAACCATCCGCGCCCAAGGAGAATCCTGAATGCCGCTTCCCAAGCTCCGCAACCTTCTCTCCCTGTCGGTCCTCGTTCTCGGGGCCGGTCTTCTCGCTTCGCTTCGGGTTTCGGCCCCCGCCGCCGCCGGTGGCGCGCGCCATGCGCTGCCGCAGGCTCTGCGCGCCAAGATGTCCGAGCCGCTACGGCGCTATGACCGTCCGGACGAGGCCCAGGAGTTCTACCGCATGAAACGCGCCCCGCTCGGACAGCGGGCGGTTCCCGCCGAGCGCTATCTCACGGCCCTCGCCAGGATGCGGACCATGGCCCAGCATTCCACCCCGCGCCAGGCGGTGCTGCCGTCCCGCGCCGCGTTCGCCGCGCGGGGGACCTCGACCATCGACCAGGCCGACAGCCTGGGCGCCTGGACCGCTCTCGGGCCGGGCAACGTCGGCGGCCGCACCCGCGCCCTGGTGATCGATCCGCGGCAGCCGCGCACGCTGTACGCCGCGGCGGTCGCAGGCGGGGTGTGGAAGTCGACCGACGGCGGCGCGAGCTGGAGCCCGCTGTCCGATCTGACGGCCAACATCGCGGTCAATTCCCTGGTCATGGACCCGGCCGATTCGAACGTGCTCTACGCGGGCACCGGCGAGGGCTACTTCAACATCGATTCCGTGCGCGGAGCGGGCATCTTCAAGACCACCGACGGCGGCGCCACCTGGTCCCGCCTCGCTTCGACCGCGACCCCGGACTTCTACTACGTGAACGACCTCAAGATCAGCGCCCACGACAGCTCGCACGTCTATGCCGCCACGGGCAGCGGGATCTTCCGCTCGCTCGACGGCGGCGACACCTGGTCCCAGGTCTACTCGACCCCGTTGTTCGCCGGCTGCCTCGATCTCGCGCTGCGCACCGACACGACGTCCGACGTCCTCTTCGCCGCCTGCGGCTCGTTCGAGCAGTCCTCCGTGCTGCGCAACACGGCGGCGGAGGCCGCCGGCGCCTGGACGGTGGTGCTGAGCGATGCGGGAATGGGACGCACCTCCCTGGCGCTCGCGCCCTCGAACCAGAACGTCATCTACGCCCTGGCCACCAGCAACGTCTCCGGCAACTTCGATCAGGGCCTGCTCGCGGTCTATCGCTCCACCACCGGCGGCGGGTCCGGGAGCTGGACCGCCCAGGTGCGCAACACCAGCAAGACCAAGCTCGACACCCTGCTGCTCACCAATCCGGTGATCGCCAACCTCAAGGAGTGCGGCTTCGCGGACGGCGACTTTTTCTTCAATCAGGGCTGGTACGACAACATCATCGCGGTGGACCCGAAGGATTCCAACAAGGTCTGGGCGGGCGGCATCGACCTCTTCCGTTCCGACGACGGCGGCAAGACGTGGGGCGTGGCCTCCTACTGGTGGGCCACGGACCCCTCGGGCAACGCCCCCAGCTACGCGCACGCCGACCAGCACACCATCGTCTTCCATCCGCGCTACAACGGCACGTCGATCAAGACGATGTTCGTGGGCAACGACGGCGGCATCTTCAAGACCACCGACGCCCGCGCCGCGACCGCGCACGGGAACGGTGTCTGCGATCCGACGGCGACGCCGTTCTCCTGGGTGGACTTGAACCACGGCTACGCCGTGACCCAGTTCTACGCCGGCACGCCCTATCCCGACGGCACCGCCTACTTCGGCGGCAGCCAGGACAACGGCACGGACCGCGGGAAGGACAGCGACGGACCGAACGCCTGGGAGCAGATCCTCGGCGGCGACGGCGGCTACGTGGCCATCGATCCGGGCGCCACGAACACCCTCTACGCCGAGAACACCGGTCTCTCGTTCGCCAAGTCGACCGACGGCGGCGTCCATTGGGGCGACGCCACCCACGGCATCGATTCCTCGCAGGACTTCCTCTTCATCTCTCCCTTCGCCATGGACCCCTCGAACGCGCAGCGCCTGTGGGCCGGCGGCAACACTCTGTGGCGCACCACCGACGGCGCGGCGCACTGGACGCAGGCGAGCTCCGTGGTGGCCGGCGACCAGGCCCGCGTCGTGAGCGCCATGGCGGTCGATCCCGGCAACCCGAACCACGTTCTCGCCGGCACGGTCGAGGGCTTCATCATGCGCACCGACGCCGGGCTGACGTCGACCGGCACGACGCGCTGGCGGCGCAATCTGCCGCAGAAGGGATACGTCTCGTCGGTGGCCGTCGATCCGACCGACGGCAACGTCGCCTATGCCACCTACTCGACGTTCGGCGTCGTCCACGTCTGGAAGTCGGTCAACGCCGGCACCAACTGGACGCCCCTGGACGGCACCGGCGACGGCTCGCTGCCGGACGTCCCGGTGCACTCCGTGGTCGTCGATCCCGCGCATCCGAGCCACCTCTACATCGGCACCGATCTCGGCGTCTTCGCCTCCACCGACGGCGGCCAGACCTGGCTTGTGGAAAACACCGGCTTCGCCAACGTCGCCACCGAATGGCTGACGCTCCGCACCGCGTCGGGAGGCGTGCGCGAGCTGTACGCCTTCACGCACGGGCGCGGCGCCTGGAGGGTGACGCTGCCCTAGTCGCGCTGGACGCTTTGGCGAGCGATGACGGCACGCACCACGGCTTCGACCATCCCGTCGTCGCCGGGCCGCGCCGCCTCGGCGGCCGGCTCGACGCCGTGGCGGCGCAGCTCGGCCGTGGTCACCGGACCGATCGAGACCGCGGCCAGCTCCGGCCGCCGCCGCTCCCAGTCGGCGCCGAACAGCCCGACGAAGTGGCGGACCACGCGCGGGCTGGTGAAGGTCACCCAGCCGAGCGGCGCGGTGGAGAAGAGCTCAGCCGCCCGGCGGTGAGCCTCGGCGGGCAGACGCTTGTCGTAGGCGACCACGGTCACCGGCTCGGCGCCGCAGCGGGCGAGCCCTTCGGCGAGGGCCGGCCGGGCATCCGCCGCCTGAGGGAGGAGAACCCGGCGGCCGCGATCGACCAGGGGAGCCAGCTCGGCGACGAGCCCCTCGGCCTCTGAGCGCGCCGCGATCAGGTGCGGCTCGACGGACCAATCGCGGAGAGCAGCCGCGGTCGCGGGTCCGACCACGGCGATCCGCAAACGGTCCGGCAGGGCTCCGCCGGTCAACGGCAGGAAGGCCTCGACAGCGTTCGCAGACGTGAAGACCAGCCAGTCGTAAAGCGCCAGCTCGGAGGCCGCCCGCTCCAGGGGATGGGGATCGGCGGGGGGGACGATCTCCAGCAGGGGGAGGACCTCGACATCCGCGCCGGCGGCGGTGAACGCCGCGGCGAGCCCGCCGGCCTGATGCTCTGCGCGGGTGACGACGACGCGGAGGTGGGCGAGGGGATTCACTCCCCACCCCCGCCTGCCGCCCCCACCCCCGACCCCTCCCCCGCGCGTGCCACCAACCCCCACCCCGAGCGGGAGAGGGGGCGCCTTGGGCGGCCGGCACGGCCACGACGCCGGCATGTTTCTTCACCCATGCCGAATCCGCTCCAGCACCGCCTCCGCCCCCGCCTCGCGCATGGCGGCGACGCAGGCCGCGGCGACCTCGACGGCATCCGCTCCGACCGCTTCGCCGCGCGCCGAGTAGAGCCCGTCAGGAGTCGCCAGGAGGGCGGTGAGGCGCAGCGCGCCGTTCGGTCCGTCGGATCGATCGGGTCGGGCCCAGGCGGCGAGGGGGAGGGTGCAGTCGCCTCCGAAGGCGGCCACGATCCGGCGCTCGGCGATGGCGGCGCGGGCGGTCGGCGCGTGGTCCAGGGCGGCGCAGAGGATCTCGGCGGGGCCGCCGGCACGCACCTCCAGAGCCAGGGTGCCCTGGCAGGGGGCGGGCAGCAGCACGTCGGGGTCGACCGGGTGCGCCGGCAGACTCTCCAGGCCCAGGCGGTGAAGGCCGGCGCCTGCCAGGATCACGCCGCCGGCTCCCGTCTCCTTCCATTTGCGCAGGCGCGTGTCCACATTGCCGCGGATCGGCTCCACGCGCAGGTCCGGCCGGCGCATCAGGATCTGGGCGCGGCGGCGGAGAGCGCCCGTGAGCACCACGGCACCCGCCGGCAGGCCGTCGAGGTCCGCCGCGACGTCGCTCACCAGCGCGTCGCGGGGATCGGCGCGCTCGGGGTGGGCGGCGACGAGGAGGCCTTCGGGCAGGCGCACCGGCAGGTCCTTCATGCTGTGCACCGCGAGGTCGAGAGAGCCGTCGAGGAGGCCGCGCTCCAGCTCCTGGGTGAACAGACCCTTGCCGCCCACCTTGGCGAGATCGCCGGTGAGCACGTCGCCGGCGGTGACGATCCCCACCAGCTCGACGGTCAAGCCCGGGTGCAGCGCCTCCAGAGCGCGCGCCATCATCGCGGACTGCGCCAGGGCGAGCGCGCTGCGGCGGGTGCCCAGCCGGAGATGCCGCGCCGGGAGGTCAGCCGCTCGACTGGTCATCCGGTTGCTTTTCGTCGTCCAGGCGGAACAGCTCGCGCACCAGGTCGAGACGGGAGATGTCGCGGCTGCCGTCGCGGCCGCGGAGCCGCGTGCTGGGGTGGTGGAGGATCTTGCGCACCAGCGAGCGGGTGAGGCGCTCGAGGTCCGCATGCGTCTCCGCCGGGAAGCGGGAAAGCACCTCCTCCAGCTCGTGCTGGCGGATCCGCTCCGCCTGCTTCTGCATCTGGGCGATGATCGGCTCCGCCTCCAGGCCGCGCACCCAGCTCCGGAAGTGCTGCAGCTCCTGGTCGAGGATCTCCTCGACCCGCGGCACCTCCTCCTTCCGGCGCTTGAGGTTCTTCTGGATCAGGAGGTCGAGCGAGTCGATCGTATGGAGGAAGAGGTTCTCGATGCGGGCCGCCGCGGGCTCCACATTGCGCGGCACTCCGAGGTCCACCACCAGGAGCGGCCGGTTGCGCCGGCTGACCATGGCCTCCTTGAGCTGCCGGCGGGTGAGGATCGGCTCCTCGGCGCTCGTCGAGGCGACCACGACGTCGGCCGTGCGCGCCGCGTCCAGCCGCTCCTCGAAGGGGACGAGCTGCGCCTGCGGCAGCTCCTCCTGGAATTGGCGCGCGCGCTCCGCGCTGCGGTTGGCGACCTTCAGCTCCTTGGCGCCGCGCTCGACCAGCGGGCGCGCCACCGAGCGGGCGATCTCGCCGGCGCCGATGAGCAGCACCTGGCACTCTTCGAGCCCGGAAAAGATATTCCGCGCCAGCTCCACCACGGCATAGCCCAGCGACACGGCTCCGGCGGTGATGGCCGTCTCCTGGCGGGCCCGGGCGCCGGCCGCGAGAGCGCTGCGCAGCAGCCGGCGCAGCACCGGTCCGGTCGATCCCACGTGTTCCGCGAGAGCCGCCGACTGCTTCACCTGGCCGAGGATCTCCGGCTCGCCGAGGACCATCGATTCGAGGCCGCTCGCCACCGCCAGGAGGTGATGGGCCGCCTCGCCGTTGCGCTTGACGTAGAGCCGCCCGGGCTTCTCCAGCTCCGGCGCCTTCTGGAGGAAGATGAGGTCGAGCACCGTCTGATACGCCGCATCCTCGTCCCGCGGCTGGAGGTAGACCTCCGTGCGGTTGCAGGTCGAGAGCAGATAGGCCTCCGCCACTCCGGGGCGGGCGAGCAGATGAAGGAGCGCGTGCTCCACCTCCTCGCTGCTGCACGACACCCGCTCGCGGATCTCCAGCGGCGAACAGCGAAAATCCGTGCCCACCAGGAGCAGAGAGGGTTCTAGCGGGAGGGTCCCCATCGTCCGCGCGCCGTCAGAGGAAATCGTGGAAGCCCGTCAAGAAGAAGTTGACCGCGACCAGAGAAAAGAGGATCGCCCCCAGCCCTGCGAGGCTGGCGAGCGCCGTCTGCCGTCCCTGCCAGCGCTGCAGCCGGCGCAGCAACAGGGCCGAGGCGTACAGCACCCAGGTGGCGATGGTGATCAGGATCTTCGGATCGCGCAGCCAGGCGTCATGGTACAGCCGCTCCGCCCAGAACGCCCCGGTGGCGACGGCCGCGGTGAGCGCGATGAAGCCGACGCCGAGCGCGCCGATCATCATCTTCTCCAGCACCTCGAGCGGCGGCAGCTTGCCATAGAACGTCGAGAACCGCCCGCCTTTCAAATCGCGATAGAGCTGGAGAAAGAGGAACGCGTAGGCGGCTCCCACCACGAACGAGGCGTAGCCCAGGAGAGCCAGAGAGACGTGCGTGGCGAAGAACACGTCGTGGAAGATCGCGCGGTCAGGGGGATTGGGCCGGGTGAGCGCCGAAGAGAGGAGCTGGAAGAAGAAGACCAGAGAGACCATCCAGAACCCCGTCGTCTTCTCCCTGCCGTGCCATTCGACGAACGCGTAGACCACCGCGACCGCGAAGGCGACGATGGACAGCGCCTGCGAGACCGTCGCAGCCGGGAACTGCCGGTGGTGGGAGGCGAGGGCCGCGAGATAGGCAAGATGGAAGAGCACCGTCAAGCGGAGCGCCGGCGTCGCCAGCCGGGTCGCTCCGGGGTGGGCGGCGAAGAACACGAAGCCATAAGCGATCGCCGTCGCCAGGTAGAGAAGCGGCAGCAGCAGGTTGGCGGTGGCGAGGAAAGTGGTCAAGCGGCGTCCTCGGGCAGACTCAGGCGGCCAGACATGGGAAAATTCCGAGGGAATGCTAGCACCTCCGAGCCGCCGCTCCCTATCCCCGAGGACTGAAGCCCCTGGGAGCGCCGGCGTCTCGCCGGCTCTTCGTAGGGTCCTCAGTGCCGCCATAACCGCTTGGCAAGCGGTTAGAGCACGGGGTAAGATGCCGCTGCGCGCCGGGGACCGGCGGTCGAACAGAACGGAGATACTCCCATGTCCACCACCACAGCCCGGAAGCGCGACGAACACAGCGACCTGGCCGATGAGCGTATCGAGCAGAGCTTGCTTTCTGCACCAATTGACGATGAGCCTGAGACGCCGGAGGAGCAGGCCGCGGTCGAAGAGGCATTGCGTGATATCCGCGAGGGGCGAACAGTCTCGCATGAAGAGGTCAAGCGCCGTCTGGGCTTGGGATGAGTCTAGAGATCCGGTGGTCGGCGATTGCCGAGCGGGAGGCTCGGCACCTTGATCCACCGGTGAATCGTCGTATCGTGACGGCTCTTGAAAACTACGCTGCAACAAGCCACGGCAACATAAAGCGCCTCACCGGTTACAATCCGCCGCAATATCGCCTCCGCGTGGGAGATTGGCGCGTACGTTTCACCGTTGACTGGGAAGCGCATGTGCTCTACGTCCTGAGTGTTCGGCCGCGCGGAGGCGCCTACCGATAGAGAGCTCCTGGGAGCGCCGGCGTCTCGCCGGCTCTTCGTAGGTCCTCACCGACAACCCCTCGGCTGCAAAGCAGTGCGCTGGCGAGGCTCCACGTTCGAGTCCCACTCTCATGACGCCACTCTGGTTCCAATACGAGTTCCAATCCGAACACCCGGCGGCTGCGGCAGAAGGCCAAGTCATTGAAGGGACGGCATTTGTCGCATCGGGCATCAGGCAGCGCTCGTGGTGCTCGGTCCTAGCCAGTTCCAATCCAGTTCCAATCGAGCGCTCACTACTGCGGGCCCTCCCAGACCTTGTTATCATATTGAAAAGCCGCCTGCCCAAGCCCTCAGCTGGGCGGACCGTGTGGAGCCGCCCGTGTACTACGCACATTCCGCGCCCTCGCGTGACCGCTGGGAGCCCCTGGCTGAGCACTTGCGCGATGTAGCGAACCGCGCCGGAGCGTTCGCGGGAGTGTTCGGCGCCGGCGATGCGGCCTACCTCGCGGGCCTCCTCCATGACCTCGGGAAGTACAGCGACTCCTTCACGCGGCGGCTGGACGGGCTGGAGCGCGGGCTCGACCACTGGTCCCTCGGCGCTTGGGCGGCCCTGACGCGCTACAAGGGAAATGGCCTGGCGGCGGCTCTCGCCATCCAGGGACACCATGTGGGTCTGCAGCGGGCTGACAGGGACTCGCTCGGCGAGCTGAATCCCGAGGTCCTCGCCACCCGGCATCCGCTGGAGCTGCGGCTGACTGAAAGGGAACTGGTGCCGCTGCTCGAGAGATTTCAGGCCGACGGCCTTGTCCTGCCGCCGCCGCCGTCCTCGGACTATCGCCTCTCGAATCCTCCTGGAGCCGGCATGTTGGACGTGCGGATGCTCTTTTCCGCCCTGGTCGACGCAGACTTCCTGGAGACGGAGGCCCACTTCCGGAGGGGCCTTGACGGGATCAAACAGTATCGGCCCGACGGTCCCGCTCTCCGGGCGGACATAGCCCTTGCTCGCCTGCTCGAGCACCTTGGTGATCTCGCGCGGACCAGCAAGGCCGCCGGCGCGGTGGCAAGCCTCCGCACCGACCTCCTCCAGGGCTGCCTGGATGCCGGCGCCCAACCTCGCGGGACCTTCACGCTCTCGGCTCCCACGGGCTCCGGTAAGACCTTGGCGATGCTCGCCTTCGCCCTTCGCCATGCCCACGAGCACAAGCTGCGGCGCATAGTCATGGCGATTCCCTATCTCAGCATCCTCGAGCAGACCGCCGGGATCTATCGCCGTCTGTTTGCGCCCGCCTTCGGCGACAGCTATGTCCTGGAGCACCACAGTCTCGCGGGGACCCGGCGCGGGCCCGGCGAAGGAAAACATGAGGCCGATCCCCAAACCGAAGCGGAGCGATTGGCTGGCTGGCTCCGGCAGAATTGGGACGCGCCGCTGATCGTCACCACCAGCGTCCAGCTCCTCGAGTCGCTCTTCTCCAACCGGCCCTCCGCGTGCCGAAAGCTCCATCGGCTTGCGGAGAGCGTCATCCTGTTCGACGAGGTCCAGACCCTGCCGCCGAAGCTCGCCGTTCCCACGCTCGCCACCCTCTCCCGCTTGGCGGAGCGGTACGGATCGAGCGTGGTCTTCGCCACGGCCACGCAGCCGGCTTTCGAGTCTCTCCACGAAAGGGTGACGGTCCTGGCACCGCGAGGCTGGCGCCCCCGGGAGATCGTCGACCCGAAGCTGCGCCTCTTCCAACGGGTGCGGCGCGTCGAGGTCGAGTGGGGTCTCGAGCCTGTGCGGTCCTGGGGTTCGCTCGCTGAGGAGCTGGCAACGCAGGGCCAAGCCCTCTGCATCGTCAACCTCAAGCGCCATGCGCTCGCGCTCGCTCAGCTCTTGAAGAACAGAGGCATTCCTGGCCTTCTGCACCTCTCTACGAACATGTGCCCGGCCCACCGCGAGAAGGCGCTCGCCAGAGTCAGGCGCCGGCTCGACGCCGGAGAGCCCTGCCTCTTGATCTCGACACAGTGCGTCGAGGCAGGCGTCGACGTCGACTTTCCCGTCGTCTACCGCGCGCTGGGACCGCTCGAAGCGATCGCACAGGCGGCTGGCCGTTGCAATCGAAACGGAAGGCTCGTGGAAGGCGGCCGCGTCCGGGTCTTCGTGCCGGAGGACGAGCGCTATCCGCCGGGCGGCTACGGGCAGGCGGCGTCGGTGACCCGCGCGCTCCTCAAGGCCCGTGGCTCCGAAGAGATGGACCTTCAGTGCGCGGAGCTGTTCCAGCTCTACTATCGAACCTTCTACGAGCTGACCGGAGCGACCGAGAGCGACCGCGGCAAGGTGAAGGAGCTTTCCGAGTCCATCCGCCGCCAGGACTTCGTAGGCACAGCCGAGCTCTACCGATTGATCGATCAGGACGCCATCAGCGTCCTGATGCCGTTCGACGCCGAGACCCATCGCACCCTCGCCAGCCGCCTGCGAGACGACAGGCGCTTGACCGCGGGCTGGATCCGCGATGCCCGCCCCTACACCGTGAGCCTCTATCGGCCCAAGCTCGAAGACCCCGTCTGGCGCTTCTTGAACCCGGCACCACTGGGCAAGGGGGAGCTCTCGGACGACTGGTTCGTCTACCTGAACGCCGACCACTACGACCGAGAGCTTCTGGGATTCACGGGAGCCGAGGACAGTTGGATCGCGTGAAAGCGAACAAATTACGCAGAAAGGTGTCTCAACGACTGAGCCCCAACTCAAAGGAGGACCTATGAACCCAACCCGGCAGGTGCTCGAAGTCTGGGGTGATTTCGCTTGCTACAGCCGGCCGGAGCTGAAGGTCGAGCGCTTCAGCTACCCCTGCATCACGCCATCCGCGGCTCGCGGAATCTTCGACGCGATCTATGCCAAGCCTGCCGAGTTTCGCTGGCAGGTGAACGAGATCGAGGTCCTCTCCCCGCCCTCGTACATCGCGCTGCGCCGCAATGAGGTCAAGGACAAGGTCAACGTCAGCGCGGTGGCTGACTTCATGGCCGGCAAGCGCGAGCCGGAGCCGATCTGGGCGGATGGCGACAGAGATCTTCTGGGGACTGACGAGAGGGGGCGGACCCAGCGCCAGATGATGGCCCTCAAGAACGTTCGCTACCGCCTCCACGCCGAGATCCTCCCCTGGCCGGAGCATCGCGGCCGGCAGACCGCCCTGGAAGCCCAGTTCCTGCGCCGCGCGGAGCGCGGCAAGTGCTTCTACCAACCGTATTTCGGCTGCCGGGAGTTCCCGGCCTACTTCAAGCTGGCCGAGCCCGGCGCCGAGCCGAGGCCCATCCGGCTCGACCTCGACATCGGGCTAATGCTCTACGACGTCTTCGACTTGAGCCGCCCTGGCGCCGCGCACGATGCGCCATCGGTCAGCCTCTTCCGCGCGGTGCTGCGCGGCGGGGTGCTGCGGGTGCCCGAATACTCCAGCCCCGATGTGCTGAGGGGCGGCGGGGGGACGGCCTGATGCTCGATCATCTCGTCTCCTATGCACGGACCCACGGCTTGGTGGCCGAGCCGGGCTTCGCGCCCAAGACGGCTCGCTGGGCCATTCTCTGCGACCCGGCTGGAGCCTTCCAGGAGGTTTTGGACCTCGCTGATCCTGAGGAGAAGGGGAGTCCCGGCAAGACGTTCCCCCGTTGCCCCGAGCTGTCGCAGCCGGAGATCAAACGCGGCGGCTCAGGTTGCCGGCACTTCCTCGTGGACTCGGCTGACGTCGTGGCTCTCCATGCGGCCGACGCTCCGGACGCTAAGCTCCACGCCAAGCATGCCTACTTCACCGGCCTCCTTCGCCAGGCGGCGGAGGTGATGCCGCGGCTGGCCGGCGTCGCCGCGATGCTCGACGACGAGGCGAGCCAGCAAGCGATTCGGGATCAGTTGCTGGCTCGCAAAGCGAAGCCCACCGACAAGGTGACGTTCGCCATCTTCGGCGAGAGTCCCCTCTATCCCGTCGAGTCGGACGCCTGGCACGACTGGTGGCGCCGGTTCAGGCGGACTCTGGGGACCGATCCCTCCGTGCCGCTCGCGGAGAAAGAGGGCGCTCCCCTGGTGCGCTGCCTGGCGAGCGGCGAGCTCGTCGAGCCGGTCGCGACGCAGCCCAAGATCGCCGGCCTCTCGGACGTCGGCGGCCTGGCGATGGGGGATGTGTTGGCGTCGTTCAAGCAGGAGGCTTTCTGCTCCTACGGGTTTGTTCAAGCCGCGAATGCTCCCGTCTCGGAGCAGATCGGCGCGGAATATCGCGCCGCCCTCAATCATCTTCTCCGTGAGCACAGCCGCAGACTCGTGAGCGCCAAAGTCGTCCACTGGTTCAAGGAGAGAGTTCCTCCCGAAGACGATCCTCTGCGCTGGTTGGCCGGGAGCGACGAGCAGGACGAGCTCAACGCCCAGCAGCGAGCCCGCGAGCTGCTCGATGCCATCCGGACGGGCAAGCGCCCGTCTCTGGCCGGCAACCGCTACTACTCCCTGACTCTTTCCGGAGCTTCGGGCCGCGTGATGATCCGGGATTGGATGGAAGGGCAGTTTGAAGATCTCGTCGAACGCATCGATGCCTGGTTCGCCCATTTGTCCATCGTCCGGCGGGATGGTCGAGGATTGGCTCCGCCGCCGAAATTTTTTGCTGTCCTGGGCGCCTTGGTGCGCGACCTCAAAGAGCTGCCGGCTCCGCTGGAAACAGCGATGTGGCGCGTCGCCGTGCGGCGTGAGCCAATCCCTCGCCAAGCCATGGCCCAGGCCCTGGCACGCATGAAGATCGACATTCTTGGCAACGAAACGTTGAATCACGCCCGCGTGGGACTCCTCAAAGCCTTCCATGTGCGGCAAGGAGATCGCCAGATGCATCCGAACCTGAATGAAGATCATCCCGAGCCGGCCTATCACTGCGGGCGCTTGATGGCAGTCCTCGCCGCCCTGCAGGAGAGCGCTCTCCCCAATGTCGGTGCTGGCGTCGTCCAGCGCTACTATGCGGCGGCCAGCTCCACGCCTGCCCTCGTGCTCGGGCGTCTCGTCCGTACGGCACAGTTCCATCTCAACAAGCTCAAACCGGGGCACGCCTACTGGTATGAGGGGCGGCTCGCCAACATCTGGTCTCGCATCCGTGATCACGTCCCACCGACTCTGTCGCTCGAGGAGCAAAGCCTCTTCGCTCTCGGCTACTACCAGCAGATCGCCTCCGACCGTGCTGGCATCGTGAAGCCTGATTCTCAAGAAACTGAAGTCGCCGCCGGCCCCAAGGAGACTGACCATGACTGAGCCGATCGAGAACCGCTACGAGTTTCTCTTCCTTTTCGACTGCGAGAACGGCAACCCCAACGGCGATCCGGACGCGGGTAACGCGCCACGCCTGGACCCGGAGGACATGCGCGGGTTGGTCTCCGATGTCGCGATCAAGCGCCGCATCCGGAACTACGTCCAGCTCGCCCGCGGCAATCAGATGCCGTATTCCATCTTCGTCGAGCACGCGACCAATCTGAACCGTCCCATCGCCAAGGCGCACGAGGAGACCGGAGGGCTGCCTGATGGAAAGAAAGGCGCCTCCAAGAGCAAGGTCGAGGCCGCCAAGCAGTGGATCTGCCAGAATTTCTTCGACGTCCGCGCCTTTGGCGCCGTCATGAGCACCGGCGCCAACGCCGGCCAGGTGCGCGGTCCGGTCCAGATAGCGTTCGCCCGCTCCGTCGATCCCGTGCTGGCGCTCGATCTCTCGATCACCCGCATGGCCGTCGCGGACGGCAAGGGATCGATCTCGTCCGCCGACATCGCCAAGTGGGAGGCCGACCAGGCGGAGGACACACTCCGCACCATGGGGAGAAAGTCCCTGATCCCGTATGGCCTCTTTATAGGCAAGGGTTTCATCAGCGCTCATCTGGCCCGGGAGACGGGCTTCAACGAGGAGGATCTGGCTCTCCTCTGGGAGGCCCTGCTCAACATGTACGAGCACGACCGTTCCGCGAGCAAGGGCGTCATGACCGTCCATCGTCCGCTCTTCGTCTTCAAGCACGTGGGCACCGATACGGCGGCAGATCAGCGCCGGCGGCAGTCGATGCTCGGCTGCGCGCCTGCCCATGATCTGTTCGATCTGATCATGGTGAGGAAGAAGGCGGGCGTCGAGGCGCCGCGCGCCTTCACCGACTATGACGTGACCGTGAATCGCGAGCATGTCCCCGCAGGAGTCGAAATTGTGGAGATCCTGTAGCTAAGGTGTTCACCGAAGACGACCTCCTGCCCCTGTCGGCCTTGCAGCACTTGCTCTTCTGTGAGCGGCAGGCGGCGCTGATCCACCTCGAGCAGGTGTGGGCGGAGAATCCGCTCACGGTCGAGGGGAAGAGCCTCCATGAGCGGGTGGACAGCCAGGCGGGGGAGTCGCGGGGCGATCTGCGGATCGCTCGCGGGCTCCCTCTGCGCAGCTTTCGCCTCGGGCTGAGCGGCAAGGCGGATGCCGTCGAGCTTCACCGTCTTCCCGATGGCGAGCCGGGAGCGCGGCTGCCCGACGTCCCCGGGGTCTGGCGGCCGTTTCCGGTCGAATACAAGCGGGGCAAGCCCAAGCGCCACCACGCCGACGAAGTCCAGCTCTGCGCCCAGGCTCTCTGTCTCGAAGAGATGCTCGGTACCGCTGTGCCGGCCGGTGCTCTCTTCTACGGCCAGACGCGGCGGCGCCTCGAGATCGTCTTCACGGCGGACTTGCGGCGGGAGACCGAAGAGGCCGCTGCTCGCCTTCATCAGATCATCGACTCGCGGATCACTCCCAAGCCGGTCCGTGAGCCGAAATGCGATCAGTGTTCCCTCCTCGAGATCTGCATGCCGGGCGCACCGAGCGCGTCCGCCCGGCGCTACCTCGACCGCCTGATGCGTCAAGCCACCCAGCCGGAGACCACCGAGCCATGAAGCGCCACCAAAACACGCTCTACGTGACGACGCAGGGCGCCTACCTCGCCAAGGACGGCGAAGCGGTCGCCGTGCAACAGAACAAAGAAACCCTTCTCCGCGTGCCCATCCATACACTCGGCGGCATCGTCTGCTTCGGACAGGTGGGCGCCAGCCCGTTCCTTCTCGGTTTCTGCGGCGAACGCGGAGTTGCCGTCTCTTTTCTTACCGAGAACGGGCGTTTCCTTGCTCGCGTCCAAGGGCCCGTCTCGGGCAACGTGCTGTTGCGCCGCGAGCAGTACCGGCGCGCGGATGACGAGGCCGCCACGGCGGTGATCACGCGCGCCATCCTCGCGGCCAAGATCGCGAACAGCCGCACCGTGATCCAGCGCGCTCTCCGCGACCGGCCGGCCTCGGCAGGCGCGGAGTCGCTACGCCGCGCCGCAGTGATCCTCGGCCAGCAGCTCGACAGCCTGCGCCCCGAGGTCCCGGTGGACGGTCTGCGCGGCATCGAGGGAAACGCCGCCCGCGCCTACTTCGAGGTCTTCGACGAGCTCATCGCCCAGCAGAAGACTGACTTCTTCTTCCGCGAACGCAGCCGCCGGCCGCCGCTCGACAACGTCAACGCGCTCCTTTCCTTTCTCTACACGCTGCTGCGGCACGACTGCGAGTCCGCCTTGGAGTCCGTCGGGCTCGATCCTGCAGTCGGCTTTCTGCACCGCGACCGCCCCGGGCGCCCGAGCCTGGCCCTCGATCTCATGGAAGAATTCCGCGCCGTCCTGGCCGACCGCCTGGCACTCTCGCTGATCAATCTCCAGCAGATCCGCGGCGCAGGCTTCACGCGCGGCGAGACCGGCGGCGTGGTCATGGACGACGCCGCACGGAAAACCGTTCTCGTCGCGTATCAAAAGAGGAAACAGGAAGAGATCGTCCATCCGTTCCTGGGCGAAAAGACGACCATCGGGCTCCTCCCGCACCTGCAAGCCGCGCTTCTGGCTCGACATCTGCGCGCTGATCTCGACGGTTATCCGCCATTTTTCTGGAAATGAGGAAGCCCCGCCATGATGGTCATCGTGAGCTACGACGTTTCCACCACAACCGCCACCGGCAGACGCCGCTTGCGCCGCGTCGCCAAGATCTGTCTCGACTTCGGTCAACGCGTGCAGAACTCCGTGTTCGAGTGCTTGGTCGATGCCACGCAATGGACCGAGCTCCGTCTCCGCCTCCTTGCCGCTTTCGAGGAGACCGAAGACAGCCTTCGCTTCTATTTTCTCGGCAACCATTGGAAAGGCCGCGTCGAGCACTTCGGGATCAAAGCCGTGCTCGATCTCGACGAGCCGTTGGTCGTCTGAATCCTGTGAACCTGGAGGCGCGAACCCCTAGCAGCCATGCCTCCTCCTGTAAGGCTTCGCGGAGAGGAGAAGATGCTGACAGCGCATGCATTCGACTGTCGCAGGTCGAACCGCGGACCGAGCCCGGGCCTTCCTGACCGGGAGGTTCGCGGAAAGCGGCCCTGGAGCACCTGATTTATCAAGGCTTTCCAAGGCCGCCGTCGCCCCCCGCGCGGGGGGCGTGGATTGAAACTGGACATCCGGCGTGGAGGCGATCTTCCGTCGAGTCGCCCCCCGCGCGGGGGGCGTGGATTGAAACCATCAAGGCCGGCACGTTTACGCGGCCCGGTTCGGTCGCCCCCCGCGCGGGGGGCGTGGATTGAAACAGGAACAGTACGACTGGGACAGCCAGGCCCGGCTGGTCGCCCCCCGCGCGGGGGGCGTGGATTGAAACACCTCCGCCCGCATCGACACTTGGAAAGCCGACGTCGCCCCCCGCGCGGGGGGCGTGGATTGAAACGACGCCACGCCGCTCCCTTCGCAGCTCGTCCTCGTCGCCCCCCGCGCGGGGGGCGTGGATTGAAACAACGTTGAGCAGTGCGAGCGCTGCGGGCGCGATGGTCGCCCCCCGCGCGGGGGGCGTGGATTGAAACGGTTCACCTGTGTCGAAAAGTGACAACAGGGGCCTACGTCGCCCCCCGCGCGGGGGGCGTGGATTGAAACAATCTAGACGTCCAGCGGAGCCTCGACAACAACATGTCGCCCCCCGCGCGGGGGGCGTGGATTGAAACGATTTCATGTGTTTTACCTCCTCATTAGTCGACGTCGCCCCCCGCGCGGGGGGCGTGGATTGAAACAAGGGGACGGACGATCGTGTCTCCTGAGCCATCCTCGTCGCCCCCCGCGCGGGGGGCGTGGATTGAAACTCTGTCTCCCTCTTGACATCCCATCTATCCCTGGTCGCCCCCCGCGCGGGGGGCGTGGATTGAAACTCGTCTCGGCCTCTGGTTCGATGGCAGCGGTGGAGTCGCCCCCCGCGCGGGGGGCGTGGATTGAAACCCCGTGGTGGGCGACCTCGACGCCGCGAAGCGCCGTCGCCCCCCGCGCGGGGGGCGTGGATTGAAACAGCGGCTCGCGGCGGAGAAGGGCGAGCTCGCGGGTCGCCCCCCGCGCGGGGGGCGTGGATTGAAACTGGCGCTATGCCCCTCTGGTGTCCGCGTAGCCGCGTCGCCCCCCGCGCGGGGGGCGTGGATTGAAACACAACATCGGGAGTCTGATCGTCTTCTCGGCCGGGTCGCCCCCCGCGCGGGGGGCGTGGATTGAAACTGGAATTCCGCGGGTTTGTCACGAAGCCATTCCTGTCGCCCCCCGCGCGGGGGGCGTGGATTGAAACGTCATCACCTCGACGATGGCGACCGTGCACTGCCGTCGCCCCCCGCGCGGGGGGCGTGGATTGAAACTGGGTGCTGGCGCTCGGAATCCTCTTCAACCTTGGTCGCCCCCCGCGCGGGGGGCGTGGATTGAAACACTGAATTCCGGACCTATCCCGGGTTCAGCCAATGTCGCCCCCCGCGCGGGGGGCGTGGATTGAAACTGGCGATGACCGCTATCATCGTCACCCCGATGCTCGTCGCCCTCCGCGCGGGGGGCGTGGATTGAAACAGCGAGGGCGCCGCCGCCCAGGCGGCCCACGGCCTGTCGCCCTCCGCGCGGGGGGCGTGGATTGAAACACCGAGCCGGGCATCCGCACCGTGACCGACGGCGGTCGCCCTCCGCGCGGGGGGCGTGGATTGAAACTACCGGGACCCTGGCACCAGAGACGGGCGGGCGAGGTCGCCCTCCGCGCGCGGTTTGCCGCTCTGGAGGTCATGACCGGCAAGGTGTTTGCCCGTCACACGAAATGCCGGCGCTGGCGTGAATTCCTCGCTTTCATGAACGAGGTGATGTGGCACCTCGATGCTGCCGAGCGACGGCGGCGTCGAGCAGGGACATAGGGAGATCGCGAGTGATTCTATCCCGAAGACCGTCCTCTTTGCGTTGCGTTGCAGCGTTG
>Ga0075436_100000172_pt1 | contig 40643 bp, 59 predicted proteins | sample RhiMethybrSRZTD5_FD_75303 | JGI IMG/M metagenome (GOLD analysis project Ga0075436, IMG submission 75303) | Populus rhizosphere microbial communities from Tennessee, USA - Rhizosphere MetaG P. TD hybrid SRZTD5 | ecosystem: Host-associated > Plants > Roots > Rhizosphere > Soil | place: USA...
CGACGATGACCTCGGTCGGATCCTCGATCGTGATGACGGGGCCGTCCGGCGATGGCGCCACGAGCGTGAACGCCTGGCCCTTCACGAGCGCGATCTCGTGGGCGATCAGGCTCTCCGCGTCCAGCTGGTTGTCCTGCCAGATCCGCCAGGTCGCCGGGTCGCCCTGGGGCCGGTTCGCGAAGCGGAAGCCCTGGATGATGAGGCGGTCCTTCTCCGCGTTGACGACGAGCGGCATCAGGTTCGACGGCAGGTTCTGATACCGCTGGCTGAAGACCTCGCGGAACTTCTGCGAGGCGAACGCCAGGCCCTGCTTGCCCTCGTGGAACTCGTCGAATCGGCGCGCGTCGGCGGCGCGGGCTCGGAGCTTGTCGAGCAGGCGCTTGAGCCACCACGCGGGCGTCTGGATCGCGGCGTTCTGCAGCGAGATCTCGGCCATCTAAAAGCCCATCGCCCCCGGTGAGCGCGAGACCGCCGCGCGGCGGGGCTCAGAAGCCAGCCAGACGGCCCGGATCGCGGCGTTGGCCGCGGTGATCGGCCGCTCGTCGTTGGCCCGCACGGCCTCGAACGTGCCCGTCTCCGCGTGCGGCTTGCGCGCCGTCCAGGACAGGTCGCTGCCGACCGCGGCCGCGTCGTGCCACACGAGCCGGTCGGACTCGATCAGCTCGACGAAACGGGCCGAGGCGTTGGCGAACTTCGTGCCGACGATCGGCTCCTTGCGCAGGAAGTACCGCGCCAGCTGGGCATCTGTCAGCGAGTCGAACCCCGTCAGCTGGATCCCGCGGGCCTTCACGTCGCGTCGCAGATCACGGCCCAGGGCGTCGGTGTCGATCGGGCTTCCCGGGACGTCGTAGAGGAGGCGCAGCGCGACCTTCTCGTCGGGCCGTCGCCAGGCGATCGCGACCGACGCGCGGCGACCGGCCGGATCGACGCTGACGGCCATGAACGGGCGGACCGGATCGCCGATGTCGCTGGCCTCGACGCCGCGGCTGTTCCACAGCCCGACGTTGACCAGGAGCTCGCGCCGGGTCGCGACCGAGCGGCACAGGTGCTCGGTCTCGAAGATCGCCATCGTCCCGCCGAGCTTGTTCGCCCGGTATTCGTCCGCGAGGTACTCGAGCATGCCCGGCGTGTGGCCGATCGCGCCGTTCGCCTCGAGCCACCCGTCGCGATCGCCGGCGTCCCGCTCCGGCGCGGCCGACCACTCGATGTAGGCCAGGCGCGGATCCGCGCCGGCGCGATCGCGCAGCGAGGTCAGGACGACGCTCTCCTCGTCGCCCATGTTCGAGAGGTAGATGAACTGGGGGTCCTTCGACGCGGTCAGGGTCGGCTTCGCCGCGGCGATGAACTCGAACGACTCGAGCTCGCGGGCCTCGTCGACGATGACATCGTCGTTGGCCGGGCCGCGGGCCCCGCCCCGCGTCGGCGCGACGATCCGGTACTTGCCGCCGTTCGCGAGCTGGATCTCCTCCTGGCCGTTCGCGAAGCGGGGCATGATCGGGCGGCCGCGGCGCATCGCGAGCTCGCCGCTGTCGCCCAGGATGTCGGCGACCTGGCCGAAGACCTCGCGCGGCAGCTCCCGGTTCTGGGCGGTGTGCATGACCCGCCGGCCGGCCCGCAGGCGCTTCGTGATGAGCGGGATCAGCTCGGTCGTCTTCCCGTTCTGGCGGGCGACGATCATCGCGACCTCGCCGAAGAGGTGACGCCCGTCGCGGCGCTGCGCCTCGAGGTAGCAGGCGGCCGTCTCCTGCCAGGGCATGAGCGTGATGCCGAGCCCGCGAGCCTCGTGCCGGAAGCCCTCGAGGTCGTGGCGTTCGGGCAGCGGCGGCGCGATCCGCGGCAAGGCGCTGCCGACCAACTTGGCCCGACGTCGGGGCGCCTGGCGCGCGGCGTGGATCGGGCTCAGCACCGGCGCCGCCATCGCGCTCACGCGACGCCTCGGCTGTAGTCGCGGGTCACGACGCCGGACGCCGGCGACTCGAGCTGGCGGCGATCGGCGGGCCGCGACCGGCGCCGGCCCTGTTCGCGCGCCGTCTTCTCGTCGTGGTGGGGCTTGCAGAACGGCTGGAAGTTCCGCGGATCCCAGGTCGCCCCACCCCGGGACCGCGGGATGATGTGGTCGACGACGGTCGCCCGTGCGGCGCAGCCCGGCCAGGCGCAGATCGGATGGAGGCGCAGGAACGCACGCCGGACCCGCCGCCACTTGGCGGTCTGGTAGAGCGCGCGGAGGTCGTCGAGGCTCATCGCGCCGGATCCATCGGAGCCGGGAGCGGGTAAGTGCCGTCGGCGAGCCGCCGCCGTCTCAGCTCACGGGCCTCCTCGGGCGTCGGGCGCTGGGCGTTCCAGACCTTTTGCAGGCCCGTGGCGTATGCCTGGGCTCGGCTGGGGCGGGCTGCCTTGCGGCGGGCGTGGCGATTCATGGCCGCCGGAACCCGATGACGCGTGGGGGGGGGTCAACCGGCCGTCGACGCCAACCACCGAAGCGGCTGCCGCTGCGGTGCATCGGGAGCCAGATCCCCGGCGGGTCGTCAGCCTCGGGCTCCGTCAGCTGGTGCAGCGTGCCCGTGCCGAAAAACGCCGCGGCGATCTCGTCGTCGTCCTCGGCGCGAGGGCCCGGTGCGATCACGTCTCGCTTCCTGGTCACTGGTGCGGCCACTTGCAGGGATCGAGCACGCCGACGTGCTGCCCCGGATGCCGGCAGATGAGGGGCGGCGGCGGAAGGCTCGGATTGGGCAGCGGACGCAGGGTCGGGAGCGGCGGGAACGGCGGCCAGGTCGGCAGCGGCCCGAAGGTGGGGGCGGGCGGATACGTTGGCAGCGGGCCCAGCGTCGGAACCGGCTCGAATGTCGGCGCAGCCGGGAGCACCGAGGGCCCCGGCGTCACGCTGGCGAACGTCGGCGAAGGGCTGGCCGTCCCGAACGGCGCGATGTTCACCGGGGCGTCCAGCGACGACGCGAAGACGACCGAGGCCGCGAAGACCGCCGCCGCAGTCGCAGCGACCAGCGCAGGACGCCGACCATTGGGCCGGCGGCTGGTCCGGACGCCGCCGAAGCACGCCTCGCAGCGGGGACCGGCTGGGACGACGGGACCCCACTCGCCTCCTGGGTCGAGGTTGCACTCGTTGACGTCGAACCGCTGGGCAGCCTCACGGATCGAGCGGTGGACGCTCTTCGTGCCCCGTCGGTAGACGTTCGCCACTCAGCCACTCGGCGTCGGGGTCGGCGGCTCCGGGACGGGCTTGGTATCGGTGAACGCGCCCTTGATCGACCACACCGTCTCGGCGAGGTAGGCGCCCAGGGCCGCTGCCGCGGCGATGTTCACGGCCGGGATGGCCGGCACACCGAGCGCCGGGACACCATGGCCGAACGACGCGACCAGGAGGATCGCCGTCACCCGCAGCAGCAGGTGCGTCCGGATGAAGTCGGCGACGTAGGCCGCGCTGAAATTGCCGTGGACGATGGCGAGCACGGTGTTGAAGATCACGTCCGCCGCGGCGATCAGCACGAGGTATGTGCCGAGCTGCAGGAACGTCAGGTTGGTGAGATCGGGCAGTTCCATTGGGCTGGACTCCTTTCAGTCGTCCGGTTGGATTGGCTCGCCGACCGGCACATCCGCGTCGAGCTCGGCCTGGGTCGGGACGTCGTTCTTCTTGGCCTGGCCGGGCGGCTCCTTCATCTCGTGGCCGTGGGCCTTCTCGTGCGCGGCGACATGGGCCTTCGCCTCGTTCTCGGTGAGCTCGATGTCGTCCTTGTCCTTGGGCATGGCCTACTCCTCCGGGAAGAGAAGGTCCGTCGGAACGTCGGCCGGCGAGAACGACCAGGACGCGATGCCGACCTTGCCGTCCTGGGCCGTGAGGTAGGCGAGCCGGCTCGGGTCGACGCCCTCCTGCAGCTCGATCGTGACGTCCTCGGCGTACGCCGTGCCGTCACTGTTCAGCTGGTGGACGAACCGCACCTTCCGGTCCGAGACCTTGACGAGCTTCGAGTAGCCCATGGTTCAAGCCTCCTACGCTGTCGGGTTCGAGTAGATGATTTCGGAGGTCGTCGCCTCGAAGGCGCGGCGCAGCTCGCCGGCCGACCACCACTGGGGCCCCTGGGGGATACCCGCCCGGCGGTGGTCCGCGAGCGGGTCGTAGACGAGGTACTCGTAGCCGGTCGCCGCACTGCCGCGGCGCTCGTTGACGATCAGCCAGTGGCGACCGGTGAACGCCGCTGCCCGGTGCGTCGTGACCTTGGCGTAGTTGATCGCGATGATGCAGCCGCGGTGGGCGACGATGAACGCGACGAACGTCGACCAGGGCACGCCGATCGCGTAGCCGGTGTCGACGCCGTACATCGCCTTCAACGCGGCCCGGATCCACTTCGCGAAGAGGCCGAATTGGCCCGACGTATTGAAGTGGTTGGTGCACCACGTCCTGATCGCCGAGGACATCGTCGGCAGCGGCGTGACCCAACCCGTCCCATCAGCCTGCGGGCGGATCGCCGTCTTCCACGGGAACGCCGTCGCAGGCTTGGCGCCCTTCCGGGCTCGGTCGGCGAGCATCCCGCCCGACGCGGCACCGCAGTTGTCGCCCTGGTGCGGGGAGCCATCGAGCTGGGGATACCAGCGAGGTCGGTACTCGGTCATGGCGAAACCCTCAGATAGTCGAGCTGCAGCACCAGCGGCGATGGGGTGGTTGCGTCGGCGCGGCAGGCCGGGTTGTTCGCGCCGACGCCGGCGACGACGATCGGGTACATCGCGACCTGGGGGACATGCGCCGCGGTCGTGAACGTCACGGCGCCGTCGATCGAGAAGGTGACCGCGGCCGCCGTCCAGCTGAGCCGCTGGACGTGCCAGCCCGACGAGCTCGAGACGGGCACGACGCGGTAGTCCGATGTCATCTCGCCGGCGTAGTGGACCGCGGAGACGAGCGCGCCCGGGCCAAGACACGCCGGGTCGCCGTATGCCTCGAAGACGTCGATCTCGGGATACGGGCCCTTCTGCCCGACCGGGAGCAGGAACAGCGACGGCCAGGTGCCCTTCGCCTCGTCGTACCGGATCCGCGCCTCGTAGGTGCCGAACCGCTGGCCGAAGGTGCCGTAGGGCGCCATGGCGGCGCCGGCGAACGGCCGGCCCGATGGTGTCTGTTTGCGTTCGACGGTGAGCGTGCAGATCCCGCCGGCGACCGAGACCTGGCGCAGATCGCCCATGGTGTCGGTGTCGAGGCGATCGCCGGGGTCGCCCGGGCCGTACAGCGCCGACCAGGCCGGATTGAGCCCCGGGCCCGAGCACTCCTCGTCGAGGCTGTAGGCCGAGGCGGTCGGCGGCGGCGTCGGGACGGGCGGCGACGTCGGCGCGACCGTCGGTACAAGCGAGGTTGCGGTCGGGGCGGGCAGTGAAACCCGGGCGGTCGGTGGGTTGCACTTCCACGCCGGCCGGCAGTTGTGGCCGCCCGCCTGGACCGGACCCCCCACGGCGAGCGTGAGCAGGACGCCGGCGAAGAACGCGGTCACGACCTCGAGGCGGTGGCGGGTCATCTACGCAGCCATCGCAGGTACGCCGCGATCACGACCGGCGCCGGCAGCAGGATGTCGATCGCCACGAGCACCAGCTGGCCGGCGAAAGGCGGCGTATGCCCGGTCACGAAGAAGAGCGTCGGGATAGCCAGCAGGACGCCGGCGCTCGTGGTCGCCGTCACGACGGCGGCGAGGACCAACGCCAACCCATTCGTCCGATCCTCGCGGTACAGCTGCCAGCAGAAGATCGACGCGAGGATCGACAGCGGGGTCGCGACGAGGATCACCGCGATCGTGACCAGGATCAGCGGACTCATCGACGCGCATGGCCTTCAGCGAGACGGCGCAGTTCGGCAAGGGCCCGGCGGTTCTTGGGCCGGACGATGATCCGGATCGAGTCGACGCGCTCGAGCACCTGGTCGGCGCGCTCGAGCTCGGGCGTCGCGGGCTCGCGGCCCAGCAGTCGCTCGATCACGTCAGGCAGCCACTTCACTTCGACGCTTCTCGAGGCGCGACCTCGATCTTGTCGAGGAAGCGGTTGAGCCGTTCCGTGAGCGCGGCGTTCTGCCTGCGGAGGTCCCAGATCCACAGCAGCGCGAGGGCGAGGGCCCCGAACGGGCCCAGGACGACCTCGACCGGGATCTGCACGTCACGAGACGGAGCGGGCCGGGAACCCCGCAGAGCACCCGGCCCGGCCAGTGGAGGAGGGAACCACGCCTGCCATGCAGGAACGACCGTGGCCGGTTACGTCAAGGGCTGGCCTCGACGGTCAGCGGATCCGGATCGAGCGGCTTGAGCACACCGACGCACTCGCCGCACAGCAGCGTCGTGCCCAGGGTCGAGCCTCCGGCGACAACGCGGATCGCGATCAGCTTGCGGCGGTTCTTGTCGCGCTCGCCGACCCAGCCCGGAGCCGCGCAGCGGAAGCATTCGATGTCCGCGATCGCCCGATGCCGCGTGGCCTCGCGCCGCCCGTCGGCCCGAACAGCACCAGCACCGGGACCGCCCGGGAGTCGGGCCCCGGCCCGCCGGTGCCAGGGCTCGCGCGTCACGATCGCAGCTACCACGAGCCGTTCTGGCGGGCCGTGAATCCAGCGGGACTCCAAATCGCGGCCGATTCGATCGGCGAGACCTCAGGTTGCGGACCTGAAGGTCGTGGGTTCGAGTCCCGCCGGGCGCGCCACACTGATCGTGAAGTCACCGTGATTCACCGCGACTACTCGGTGCCGTGACTCCACCCGGTGACTCCAACGTGATCACCCGATCGCCTCCTGCAGGCGGTCCGCAGCGTCGCGATCGGACGCACCGGCGACGTGGCTGTAGACGTCCATGCTCATCGCGACCGTCGCGTGGCCGAGGCGCTCCTGGACGACCCGCGGGTGGACGCCGGCGGCGACCAGCAGCGATGCCTGGCCGTGGCGCAGGTCGTGGAACGTGACGCCGGCGAGTCCCGCTCGCACGGCGATCTTCGGCCAGCGGTGGCTGAGCCAGCCCGCGCTGATCGGCCGGCCCGCCTCGGTGACGAACACGAGGCCGTCCTCGGTCGGCGCGCCGGCGGCGACCCGTTCCTCGAGCTGGCGGGCTCGATGGTCGCGCAGCGCATCGATCGCGAACTTCGGCAGCGACACCGTGCGGCGCGAGCGGCGCGTCTTCGGCTCGACGAGGACGTACTGGCCGGCGACACGATCGAGGACCACCGCGATCCGGATCCGCTCGGCGACGAGATCGACGTCGACCCAGCGCAGCCCGAGGACCTCGGCCTGGCGGAGTCCGGCCGCGAGGGTGACCAGGTACAGCGCCTCGAGCCTGTCGCCGGTGACGGCCTCGCGGATCCGCCGGGCGTCAGCCGCGGTGAGCGCCGCCCGCTCCTCGCGGAACGCCGGCCGCGGCGGCTCGACGAAACGGACCGGATTGCGGGCGATCTGGCCGCGCCGCTCGGCGATCGCGAGGATCCGGCCGAGGACCGAGAGAACGTTCCGGATGCCCTTCGGCGTCAGCGTCGCGCCAAGGTCGGCGACGAGGCGCTCGACGTGCTCGGGGCTGAGCGACGCCAGCGGGACCGAGCCGAGCGCAGGCAGCAGCTGCCGGCGCAGGGTCAGCTCGTAGGTCTCCCAGGTCGACGCCTTCAGCACGGTCCGCCCCGGCCCGTCAAGCCAGGCGCGCAGGTAGGCGCCAACGGTCGTCCGCCGATCGACCCGCCCGCCGGCGATTCGAAGCTCGTCGAGGAGGGCGCGGGCCTCGGCCTTCGAGTGGGCGTATCGCCGGGTCAGGGTCCGGTTGCCCCGCGGGCCCTGGCTGATCTGGGCGACCCAGAGACGGTCCTTCCGCTGGTACACCGACCCGTCGCCCGGCATCCTCCGCCTCCCGGCCATGCAGCCATTGTCGCAGCGCCGTGACTCCAACGAGCCAGATCCCGCCGACCTTGCGGGCGGGCAGCTCGCCGGCGATCGCCCACTTTCGCGCCGTCTCGACGTGCACGCCGAGCAGCTGCGCGACCTCATCGAGGCGCAGGGCCTCGCGGTCAGCCACGCTCGCCCAGGAACAGCGCCGCGCCGGCGCGGATCTGCCCGCCCGACTCGTCGATCAGGCCGTTACGACGGAGCGATGACAGGTAGTCGCTGAACGTGCCGCCGGCTGCCGAGACTTCGGCACGCTCAGCGAGCTCAGCCCGGGTGACGCCGTCGGGGTAGACGTTGTGCAGCACCGCCAGCATCCGCCTGGCGCCCGCCTTGAGCTTCCGGCCCCACAGGTCGAGCAGCTGCTGCGGCGTCGGCGCGCCGCTGCCGAGCTCGCCGGCGACGAGCTGCTGGCCGGCGGACGTGAGCGCGATCGTGCCGTTCTCTTCGAGGATCAGGCCGTTGCTCCGGATCGCCGACAGGTAGTCCGAGAAGGTCCCGCCGGCCGGGCTGACGTCGGCGAGCGTCGCGATCTGCGAGCGCGTGAGCGGCGTCGGGTGGAGCTGGGCGAGGGCGGACAGCATCCGGCGAGCGCCCGCCTTCAGCTGTCGCGCCTCGCCTAACGAGGCCTCGCTCGGGAGACCTCCGGCAGCCGATGGCGGCGGCGCCTCGGCCCGCCGCTCTACCAGCCGACCCGCGGGGCGCGACCCCCGATCCTGCTGGCCTTGAGCGGCGGGCCGGGGAGCCGCAGCGACTCGCCCAATGGCGGCGAGAATGTCTGTGCCGACGGCGACCACCGAGGCGCCGACGTCCTGAAGTCGCTCGGCTCGCTCGCGCAGCTCATCGACCTGACCGTTGAGGACCGGGACCTCGACGATCTTCTCGACGGTCTGGACAACCTGCTCGGTCGGGCGCTGATCGAGCTCGCGCTTCAGGGCGAGGATCTGCTTCCGGAGCTCGGCGGGGTCGTTTGCCTTCGCCTGCTCAACGCTCGCGCGGATCCGGGCGCCGAGCTTGTCGAGGTCGACCTGGGCGAATGCTTGCGGCGTGATCGCGACCTCGCCGACCTCGGGCGTCCGGCTCGAGTCGAACGTCGTGCGCTGGCGGATCCGGACGCGGCGCAGCATGCGGAGGAACTGCGGGCTCCACACCCACGCCTCGCCGCGCTCGAGGCCGGCCAGCGACCCGAGGACATCATCGCGCTGCTCGCGGCTGCCGTTGCCGGCGATCCACTCGTCGATCGCTGCGCGGTCCTGGGGCCCGGTCGTCTGCATGACGACGAGGACCTCGGTCTGGGTCAGGACGTTCTTGTTCAGGACCGCGGCGCGCTGCGTGATCAGCAGGTCGCCGAGGCCCTTGATCCGGCCGCGGCGGACGATCGATTCGAGGGCGCCGAGGGTCCGCGTCTGCTCCGGGCCCGGGCGCTGCGGCGCGAAGAGGTCGGCCTCGTCGACGACGACCAGGAGCGGGCCTGTCTCGCGCTTCTTCGCCCGGTACAGCCGCTCGAGGAAGTCGGCGGCAAACCGGATCTCCTGACCCTTCGACTCGAAGGCCGAGAGGTCGACGACGTAGGCAGCCGGGTGGTCGATGACGACGTCGGCGATCACCTTGCCCGCAGCCGATTCGAGCGGGACATCGGCATGGTCGCCGCCGAACACGTAGACCGGCAGCCCGGGCTTCTGGCCGTCGGCCGACGTGCGCAGGCCCCACCACGCGCCGGTCGGATCGAGCACGACGACCGGGATCCCGGCGCGGATGACCTCCTCGACGATGACCGAGGCGGTGTAGGTCTTGCCGGCGCCACGGCGGGCGAGGATCGCGATCGACTGCGTCGCGACGTCGTCGGGCAGCTCGAGGCCCTTGGCGATCCGGATCACGAGGGGAACAGCTCGGGATGCTCGCGCATCAGCTGGGTCTTGTGGGCGCGGCCGGCCTCTGTGAGCTCGAGGTGCTGTTTGCCCCACGGCTTGTCGAGGTCCTCCTCGCGAACGCGGACGAGACCGAGGCGCTTCATCTTCTCGATGACCTCGGCACCGGGGTCGTCGGGCGGGATCTGGTCGTCTCGAGTCATGCCGCGGCGCCCTCCTGGTCGACGTGGGTCACGGCGATCGCGAGTGCTGACCACACGTCCTTCGAGATCCCGTACAGGGGCCCGGGCTCAGCCTTCCGCCCGATCGCGTCGGGTCCGCCGTAGCGGTCGATCAACGCCTGGCGGATGTTCGAGTCCTTCGCCTTCGAGCTGTGGCACAGGTGGTTCTTGATCCGGATCCGGCCGAGCCGGCTGACGGTCGCGACCACGTCGGCGGCCTCGGCGAAGCGCCCGGACCAGAAGACGGTCTCGAAGACCTCTGCACCGACCGACATTCCGAACGACTCGACCTTCTCGATGACGACGTCGCTGATGTCGAGCGGGTACAGCGAGTGCCGGCAGAACCTCAACAGCTCGTCGTTGTCGACGATGTCGAATCTCACCGGCCGTCGCGTCTCGACGTCGAGGACCAGGTAGGCCGATCGCGTTGGGCCGGGGTCGATCGCCAGGACCAGGCGCGTCATGCCGGCGGGCGCCTCGATCAAGGTCCCCTCGGCGTCGAACGCCATCGGCTCCCGGGTCATCGGAGGGCCTCGAGGGCCGCGAATCGGCCGGAGAGAGAGATCAAACAGCCGACCCGGCTGTCAACCCGGGTATTGACGAATTGAATCTCCCCCACCCCTGGCCTCACGCCAGCCACGGCGCACTCCGCGGGCCCGCCCGCCATGCCAGGATCTCGTGGTACTCAGCACCGGTCAGACCGCGCGTGTCCCAGACGTAGGGGGGGTCGGGTTCCTCGCGCTCACCGCGGACGATGGCTAGCATCTCGCGACCGGTGATCTCGGTTGGGGCCCTCCGCTCCTCACGCAGCTGTGCCTTCGCCAGACGATCCCGGACCCGGCCCAGGAGCTTGTCGAACGAGCCAGCCGACGCCTCTGCCTCGATGGCCGCTGCGGTCTCCTCATCACCGAACCGGTCGGCCAGGTCGGCGATCCACTCGTGGGTCTTCGTCGACAGCGGGCGACCGCCGGTCACCTTGTCGAAGGCAGCGGTGGCCTTCATCGCCTGGATCCCTGGAGCCGTGCCGCGATGGCCGGCAGCTCATCAGCGACCCGGCTCGGCCCGCTCTTCTCCCGTCCGTTGCTTCCCTGATCCGCCCGTCGCCCGCCCGCCACACCGAAGACGTCCTCGACGTCGGCCTCGCGCGATGGGGAAGATTCACCTAGAGGGCTACGGGCGGATTCTGATTCGGACGGAATCGGTACGGACGGGATCGCCTGTGTAACCGCGTTTCTACCGCGCGGTGTCCGCGCTGCCTCGTCGCTGTCCTCTGATCGGGGATCAGCTGTGGATTGCTGGCGATGGGCATTTGCCCGACGCCATCTCTCTCGTGTTTTCTCGCGGCGCTCACGCGCTGGATCGAACCATCCGCGCCAAGTCTTCAGGGGCACGAGGCCCTTTCCGTCGAGAAGTCGGACGTCCTTCAGGGCGTCGACGACGCCCTGGTCGAAGCCCAGGTACGACGGCCAGGAGTCCTCGCAGGACTGCCTCGTCCCGGCCTGCCAGCTGTCGGCGACGGTGGCGACGTAGACCAGGAAGGCGGGCCCGAGCTGCTCGGGATGCTCCCTCGCGAGCCGGCGGACCTTCGGGTCGTTGGGCAGCGATGTCGAGACGTCCATGACCTCGAAGCCCTCGAATCGGGGCATCAGTCGAGCTCCTCCTGCCACCAGTGGTCGTGGCGACCCGTGGCGAGGCGCCAGCCGCGATGCCGAGGCGATGCGTTGTGCTGCGCGACGCCCCTGCCAGGAGCCGCCGGATCCGCCCGGACGATGCCTCCGCAGGCACACGGCCGGGCCTCGACACGCGTGTCGTCGGCACCCTGCGTGCGGCTGTAGCCCTGCACGAGCGCGCTCTCCCTCACAGCGGCCTCCGGCAGGCACGGCAGGTCGTCCGCGTGACCGGGTTCTGGGCGCCGCAGTGCTCGCAGCGGATGACCGAGCCGCTCATCGCTTCGCCGCCGCCGCGACGATCCGAGCCAGGCCATCCACGAAGGGCTGGATCGTGTAGTTCGGCCAGCCGTCCATGGCGCGTGCCAGCTCAGCCGCGTCGATCCGGACGGTCAGATGCAGGACGGTTCCGTCGGTGGCCTCCTCGATCGTGACGGCCGACAGCGGCACAACCGGGATCGGGTCAGGAGGCGTGGCAACTCGCTCGGCCGGGGTGGCGTCCCCGGTGGATCCGAGCTCGACGACGACCGTCGCCGGGACGTCCGCCTCCTGGCTCTGTGGTGCGGCCTGGGGCGTCGCCGCCCCGTTGATCCTGGGGCGTCCGCCGTGCCGCCCACGGGCCGGGTTGCGCTGCCTGAGCAGCTCCTCGACGTCGTCGGGCAGCTCCCGCCGCCGGCGAAGGTCCGAGACGAACATCTCGAGCGAGTGCTTGCCGACGCCCAGGCGCTCCGCAGCCTCGCGGTGGCTGTCGCTGGTCCGGATCGCGTCCAGGTAGCGCGCGACGCGCTCGGCACGGGCAGTGGCGCGGACCGGGTTCAGGGTGCGCTTCTTCGGCTTCGCCGGCGCAGGTGACGGTGCGGCCGGTGCGACTCGCGCAGCGCGCTCGGCCGCGAAATCCGCCATGCGGGCGGCCGATACCTGGGCGCGCTCGACCGGACCAGGTGGCGAGCCGATGGGATCCACCCGGTACTCGGTCAGGCGGCCGCGACCGTCGCGAACGGTGGGCACGGGTTAGCTGAAGAGCTCGATCGTCAGGCGCGACGTCGGGTCGGTGTCGAACTCGACGTGGCGGGCCGCGACGGCGGAGCGCGTGATCCGGAAGCGACCGACCCGGATCGCCTGGCCGTCCGCCAGGTCGAGCTTCTCGATCGCCGCCTTCGCCGCCTTGTCGGCCTCCTTGAACGTCTTCCGGACCTCGGCGACGTCGTCGGCCGCCCGGAGCCGGCGCTCGAGGAGGTCGCTCAGGACCTTTTTGTCGAGCGGCGTCTCGTCCATGCCCGTCTGGCCCGAGCCGTCGATCCCAGCCGACACGGAGCGCAGGCGCCCGATGGCGGCGCCGTCCACGTCCTGGGCCATCAGTCGTCCGTCCTCTCGATGAGGCTGACGGTGACCTCGGCGACGCTGAGCTCCTTGCCGACGCCGGCGACGATGGCCGCCTTGACGTCGTCGTTGGTGAGGGTGTCGAGCTGCTCGGCGGTGGCACCCGCTGTGCCCTCGTCCGGCTCGTGCAGGTGCAGCTTCAGCAGGTACGACGCCACGATCTTGCCCACGTGCTCGCTCCTTCCTCTACCGGGCCGCTGGTGCGGCCTTCTCGTTCATCAGCCGCACCACGGCAGCTGTGCAGATCGGGCAGCGAGCCCTGATCGGCCAGGCGTGGCGGGCATCGATCGCGCGCTCGCCGCACGCGGTCCGAGGCTCGCTCCCGAATCGCGCGTGGCCGAGCCCTGCGGCGTCGCCGGCGAGCCAGCTGACCCGGGGCTTCACGTCAGTGCCTCATTGCGCCGGCGGTGCAGCTCCTCGGCGATCAGGTCGACCCAGGCGTCGGCCTCGCTGTACAGCTCCGCGATGCGCCCACGCTGCTCGGTCAGCTCGAGCCAGCTCTTGTGGTGGTCGAGCTTCGCGACCGTCCAGTACTCGAGGTCGGCGCGCAGCTGCTCGCTCGTCTCCTCGGTGGCCCGCTTCGTGGCCTCCTGGCGCTCCTCGCGCGACGACACGATGCTCATGCCGCGACCTCGCGGCTCCGGTCATAGGCCAGCAGGCACCCTCGGAGCTCGGCGACCGCCTGCTTCCGCGCGTAGTACGGCGCGCCCATGCGATTCGCCCAGGAACACGCCGCGACGCGGTGGATGGCCTCGACGAGGTAGCGCAGCTCGGGGCTGGCGTTCGCACTCAGCGCGGTCGTCTTCGACAGCGCGTCGACGAGGCGCTGGTGGACCTCGAGACGGTGCGCGTACCGCTTCTTGTCGGACAGGTTGACGTGCGGCTGCCAGGCGAGCTCACGGGCGGCGAAGATCGCGGCGGAGAGCTCGGGCTTCACGCCGGGCTCCCATCGCCGTGGAGCGGGCAGCCCGCGCTATCGACCCCGAGCCCGGGCAGCCACTCGCACTTGCAGGCCGGCGGGCCGACATCGACGGTCCGGAGTCGGCGTGCGACGCCATGGCTCGTCCGCCCATTCGCGCGTCGGGTCCAGCGCTGCTGGCGGCGCTTGGCGTGCGAGCTCACCGACCCATGACCTCGGTGATCTCGCCCGGGGCCGCGGTGGCGATCCAGCTGAGGTCATCTGGATCCGGCTCGCCCGCCTCGATGCCCTTGCGCTCGGCGATGACCGCGTGCGCCTCGAGGTTGAACGCGGTCGAGCGCAGGTCCCGCGCCGCGGCCCAGCGGACGGGCTCGGGGCCATCCAGGCGCCCGGCGACATCGCGGATGTCCGAGGCGATTGCCTGCAGGCGACGCGCGGCGTCTCGGAGCGTCACAGCGGCGTTCCCGACAGCTCCGTCCAGGTCGCCTGGAGCGCATCGCGGTCGAGCTTGCCGGCGACGGTGAGGATCGCCGCCGCCTGGGCGGCCGAGAGCTTCGCCTGCTGGCCCTTGACGCCATCGGGGAAGACGGTCTTGAGCCCGGCCAGCGTCACGCTCATGTGGAAGCCCTTGAACAGGTGCGCCAGGGCCTCGCGCTGCTCCGGCGACGGGTCGCCCTCGAGGCCTGACCCCAGGGCCGCCTCGCGGATCCGCTCGACCAGGTCGTCGACGGGCTCGGTCGCCTTCGCCTCGGGCTCAGAAGCCGGCTCGGCGGCGAAGACGTCATCCTCGGCGACCGGGAAGCCGCCCGTGGCGGCCGCGGACGTCGCGAGGGGCGGTGCCTCGTCCTCGAGCGGTGGCTCGGGCGCCATGTCCGGTCGCGCGACGCGCGTCCCGCCGCGCGGCTGGGACGGGCCGGGAGGCAGGGCGAGTGATCCCGGCCCGCCGCCGAGCTCGGGGTACTCGTCGGTCGCCTGGCCCATCGCGAGCATGTCGCCGAAGGTCGCCGCGACGAGGTCGATGACCGGCACGACGAAGCGCCGGGTCAGGACCTTGCCCTTCTCGTCGCGCGTGCGGGACGAGCGGTGCTCGAGGCGGAGGACCGCCGGCACCCAGCGCCCGACGGCGCCGATGAGCTCGAGCGAGGACGGCAGGGTCGAAGCCGCGTTCCATCCCTTCGTCTCGAGACGGAACACGCCCAGGCCGGGCAGCTTCGGCAGGATGACCGACACGCGCGTCGTGACGCTCATGCCCTCGTGCTCGCCGTGATCGCACGCCTTGCCCGAGATCTGCTCGATGCGCCCGTCGCAGCGCAGGTTGCAGGTCCCGCCGGACCACTCCTCGAAGAACTGGCTGTACGCCGCGATCGTCGGCGGGACCATGACGTCGAGCGTGTCGCTGGTCGTGTACAGCTCGAAGCTGCCCTCGTCGGGAGCACCGGCCCATGGCCGGACCGTGCCGCCGTAGATGCGAGCGGCCGCCTCGAGCACGACGCGCGATCGCGACGTCAGGCGGAACTTCGAGATCGCCTTCGGCTCGCCCTTCGTGCCCTTCTCGCCCAGCCTGATCCTGCCGATCTCGAGCAAGCGGCGCTGGATCCCGAGGGCGGTGCCGTCGGCGATCGGACCTGGCTGGCGGACGGCGGGCAATGTCTCGGCGGTCATGCGACTGCTCCTTCGGGTGTCGCGACGGGCGCGTCGAGCTCGGCTGGGGCGAACAGCTCGGCGGTCGCGGGATCGGATGGGATCGGCAGCGGCTGGCCGATCACGCTCTTGGACAGCTCCTCCGCCCAGCGCGCGACCTCGATCACGTGTCGGAACGAGCGGTAGACCTGCTCGTCGGCGACGACGGGGATCAGCGCCCAGCCGTCGGGATCGTCACCACCGGGCAGCCAGAGGACCGCGCAGCCGTCGACCGCGGGCATCGGCGCCTCGGTGCCGTCGGGCAGCCCGATGAACTCCGCATACCGGTAGGCGGCCAGCTGCAGGGCGGCCTCGGGGTACACGCCCGAGCCGGCCGTCTTCGTGTCGATCAGCGCCCGGCCGCGACCGGGGATCGTGGCGATGAAGTCGAGGGTGCCGGCGTACTTCGCGGTCCGGCTGTAGACCGACGCCTCGGCGAGCTCGAAGACGGGGTGGAACGCCTCGATGAAGCGCGCGAACTGGGCCAGGTGGCCCTCGGTGCCCTCCTCGGGCTCCGGCCACGGCACGCCGAGGATGTGGGCCTCGACGGCGGCGTGGACCGCGGTCCCGATGTCGGCCTTCCGGTTGCGCTCGCGCCAGGGCGACTCCTTGAGCCAGTCGATCGCACCGGTGACGGCGTCGGGATCCGTGACGATGGCGAGGCCGCCTGGCGTCTTGCGGACGCGGACCGCCTCCAGCATCGCGGCGAGGACGCGGTGGTTGACCGCCGCGTAGCTCGCGACCTCGCGCATGCCCCAGTAGGTGAGCGCGGGCGAAGGCACGCCCGACTTGATCAGCGTGGTGACCGACCAGTACCGCTCGGGCTCCTGTCCTACCGTCGAGTCGGGGGCGCGCCACTCGTACAGCCGGCGCGTGCCGACCTTGCGGGTGTTGCGTGGGGCGCTCGTACCTTTGGCCTGCGTGGCGGTGGCCACTGGTTCCTCCTCTGGGGGCGCTGCATGGCTGACGTGTGTGGAATGGCGGTGCCTGAGCCCGCAGGGAGCCAGGCTCAGGCAGCCGCGCTAGGGGCCGCTCCGGTTCGCGCGGAGCAGCTGGCGATCCCCGACGGCAGTTCCCGCGGCGGCGGGCGTCGGCTGGTCGATCGCCGAATGTGGGTCGGTCATCGCGGCAACGTGTCCGTCGACGCGGCGACCAGGAGCACGCAGCCCAGCAGGGCCGCGACGATGAGCAGGAAGGTGATCAACTCCACCGTGCCGTGCAGGAGCTCGCGGGCGATCGCCCGTCGGCGCCCCGGCCATCCGCGGCGCGGCAGATCGGGAAAGACGTCCTCGAGGCGGATCACGGGACCAGCCCTGCCAGATGCAGGACGGCGTAGAACGCGAGGCCCATGACCAGCAGCAGGATCCCGAGGGCGATCCAGCCCGCAGCCGCGCCCGCACGATCCCGGTCGGCCTGCCGCGGGTAGCGCGGCAGGGGCCGGCTCACGCGGCGCTCCGATCGATCGCGCGAGCCAGGCCGTGCGGCTGGGCCTTCGCCCGGGTCAGCCAGGCGGCTTCGCGGAGGGCCGGCGGCCGTGTCTTGCTCAGATAGGCGTTGAGGCAGTCGGAGCACAGCGCGCCGTCCTGGACGGCCTCGTGGACCTGGCACTCGGTGCAGAGGCGCACGCCGTGGATCCGCTCGTAGAGGCTCACAGCGCCACCGCCGGTCGGTCGTCACGGGTGATGCCGAGCTCGCGGAGCCATTCGCTGACGAGGGCCCGGCTCACCGGTGCGCCCTTCGCCGAGAGCGCCGCGGCGATCTCTCGCTGGCTGTGCCGCTTGTCGACGTACAGGTCCCGGAGCACCTCGAGGAGGTCCCGGCCGGTGCGTTCCTCCACCAGCAACTGCGCGTAGGTCTTGCGTCCGTCGGTCATGGCTGCAAACTAGCAAAACTGACGGAAGAGTGCAAGAGGGACTTTTGACATCCGCCACTGTTACCTACCGGCAGAAGTCGCTGTGGCTACAGGCACTCCCGGCGGCTACGGTCGCCGACGTGGTCGAGAGCGCAGAAACGACGTTCAAGCGCACGCTTGGCGCCACGATCCTGTCGCTGCGGGTCGATCACGGCACCGGCAGCCAGGCCGATCTGGCGAACGAGCTGACGAAGCTCGGTGCGGCGGTGAGCGAGGCGAAGGTCAGACGGTGGGAGGCGGGGGACCACGCACCCGATGCGTGGGAGATCAGTCGGCTCTGCGCCCTGTTTGGGGTCGAGCCGGTCGACCTGATCCGGCCCGAGCAGCTGACCGAGCGGGAGCTCCAGCTCTACCGGCGAGCAGGCCGCCAGGTGGCCCGGACCATTCGCCGAGAGCGCGAAGCCGGCTGATCGCCGTCGTGACCGCGAGGTCGATGTCGCGATCCATCGCCGCGAGAACCGCGGCCTGCGTGGTGTATCGAGCCATCGAGAGCATCCCCATCTTGCCGGCGGGGCACCGACTCGCCCTCGAGCGGGGGAGTATGGTCGCCACCCTGACTGTGACTCAAGTCACTTATCCCCGACTTACCACACCTCGATGTGGACGACCGCTGACAGCTCGGCTGTCACAGGCTGTGGATAACCGGAGGGCCCGATGGACCAGCTGATCGGCTACGGCCTGCTGATCCTCGCCGGGATCGGTGTCATCGGCATGATGATCTCGGTCTCGATGCGCCGGCGGAAGCGATGACCTACCGACCAGAGCTCGACGGTCTGCGCGGCATCGCGATCGTCCTGACGATCGCCGCCCACCTGCATCTGCCGTACCTCGAGGGCGGCGGCGTCGCCGGCGTGACGCTGTTCTTCGTGCTGTCGGGCTATCTGATCACGAGCCTCCTGCGCCAGGAGATCACGTCGACCGGGCACGTCGACCTGCGCGCCTTCTACATCAGGCGGATCCGAAGGCTCGTGCCGGCCCTCGTCGCCCTGGTCGCGGTGGTCGGGCTCGTCCAGATCTTCATCTTCGGGCGAGCAGAGGAGTGGGCGCGCGATGCCGTCGTGGTGCTCGGCTACGGCGCCAGCATCGCCACCGCGTTCGGGCAGCCGCTCACGTTCCTGAATGGCACCTGGAGCCTGTCAGTCGAGGAGATCTTCTACCTCCTCTGGCCCGGGCTGTTCCTGCTTGCCCGTGGCCGGCGTTCGCTCCTCGCCGTGCTGTTCGCGGGCATCGCTGCGTCGATGGCGATTCGCCTGTCGCTTCCGGGTGGTCCGCTGACCTACAACCGGCCGGACGTACGCGCCGATTCGATCCTGTGGGGCTGTGTCCTTGCGTTCGTGCCGCTGCGCCTGCCCCAGCTCGTCGCCGTCGCGGCGTGGGGCATCGTGGCCCTGGTCACGGTGCTCGAGCCCGACTCGATGCTGATCGGGCTGACTGCCGCCGCCGTCTCGGGCTTCGTGCTCGTCGCGACTGCGCGCCCCGGGTGGCTGTCGTGGCGCCCGCTGGTCCGGATCGGCCAGATCAGCTACGGGCTCTACCTGTGGCAGATGCTTGCGATCGGGCTCGTCGACCCCCAGCGTGGCGTCATCGACCCGGTGCGCTGGATCGTGGCCACCGTCGCCGTGTTCGCCCTGGCGCTGGCCTCGGAGCGATGGATCGAGCGGCCGTTCCGCCATTCGAGGACGCCGCCCGTGGCGATCGCACCGCCCGTCGACATCGCGCGTGCGATCGCATCGGGTGTCACCAGCCGCCCGGGAGCTTGAGGTAGACCGCGTTGCCGGCCCCTGAACCCGAGCCCACGCCCTGGAGGCGGATGTTCGGGAACGTGTCGGGGTTGAACGGCACGACGCACCGTTCCGCCCACCGGATGCCGACGGTGTCGCTGACCTCGCCGAGGACGTTCACGCCCGTCGTGCCGTCGCTGTAGAACAGGATCAGCCACGCGAGGTCCATGACGCTCACCTCGAGCAGCATCCCGTAGTCGAAGTCGGTCGGGAACGCGATGTTGTGGCCCGACGAGTCGGTGGCGGTTCCGCCGAGGTGGTACTGGGGCAGCGTGCCGAGCTGGCGCATCCGGGAGAACCACAGCCCCATCGGGTCGTTCGTGTAGCGAGCATCGGCGTCCACGACCGTCTTCGGCTTGCACACGTAGAAGTCGTACGTCGGGTCGGCCGCCGTGGTGATCGTCGCCCCATCCGGGACCGGCGTGGCCCGCTCGACATCGATGCTGCGGTGAAACCGCCGCGCACCGGGGCTGACCGCGGCGACGTTCCACGCGTTGACCAGGTACCACGGGCGCCCGTCCGAGTTGGTGCGGCTGACGGCCGAGCCCTTGACGAACTCGTAGGCGAGCGGGTCGAGCAGGGCGGCTTGGTCCTGCCAGAAGGCGATCTGGTCGGCGCTCAGGGGCACGGTGAGCTCCACGCCCCCGCCGCGAGCGGCCGCCAGCAGTCGCCACAGCATCTACGCATACCAGCCGTCGGTCCACAGCGTGTCGAGCCGGGCGAGGTGGTCGAGCCACGGCGTCGTCAGCGCCTCGAGAGTCCACGTCGCGAGTGCGTGCTCCCGGACGGTCGCGCGGTCGAGCTCCGGCGCCCGCGCCGCCGCGTCCGCGAACTCGGCCAGCGTCGCGCAGGCGAAGCCGGTCGCGCCGGTGACGTTCTCGACGAGCCCGCCCCACGCCGCGACGATCGCCGGCGTGCCGCACAGCTGCGCCTCGACCGACACGCCGCCGAACGGCTCGAGGTACAGCGTCGGCGCGAACACGGCCATTGCACCGCCCATGAGCTCGGCGCGCTCCGCCGGCCCGACGAGGCCGGCGTACTCCACGTCCCCGGTGAGGGTCGTCCCGTCGTCGCAGGTGATCTTCCCCGGCTCGACACTCGCGACGCCCTGGCCCGCCACAACGAGCCGCGCCCCGAGGCGTCGACAGGCGTCGGCGGCGATCGACGGACCCTTGCGCTGGATCAACCGACCCACGAACGCGAAGTAGCCGCCCTGGCCGTCGCCCGCCGGGAAGTCCGCCGCGTCGTACGCCCGGGGGATCACGGCGTCGAACAGCCGCGCCTGGTCGGACGGCCCCCGGCCGGCGAGGTAGCTCCGCCACGCCCAGCTTTCGAACACGCGATACGGCGCCCACACGCCCGCGTAGCCGATCCCTGTCTCGACCGGCAGCAGGTCGTCGCGCTCGAGCAACCCCCACGCGGGCTGCTGGGCGGTGCCCATCGTGAACGCGACCACGTCGTGCGGCTCGGCGCGCTCGCGGATCGCCGCCGCCGCCCGCGTGTTGAAGACGGCCTGGCCGATGCTCATCGGGTGGAAGTCGTTGAAGACGTCGCGCCCGGGCACGTAGTCGGGCCAGAACGCCCGCTGCTCCTCGCGGGTGACGAGCGGGACGTGGTGGGCCTCGCTGGCGTCGCGCTCGCCGCCGTACAGCACCACGGGCACGCCCGCCCTGGCGAGGAGCGTCGCGAAGTCGCGCGTCCGCTGCGTGTACGCGCAGTGGGCGAACTCGTCGGTGGTCTCGCTGTGGGCGAGGCCCAGCAGGTGGACGGTCACACCGCCATCTCCTCGACCGCGAAGACGCACGGGAACGCGGAGCGGTTGATCGTGGCCGTTCCACCGCTGGTCTTCCACTGGAGCTTGATGGTGTGCGACCCCGCGGACAGCGCCGCCTTCGTCACATAGACGAGGGTCCACGCCTGGTACTCGCCCGCTCTGACGGGCCGGAACTGCCACGCCCCGTTCGCCAGCCCCGGGTCCGACGTGCCGTCGACTAGCACGTCGAAGTTGCTCGCGAACGACACGCTGCTGAGCGTCATCCCGACCGTGAGTGTCACCCGGACCCGATGCGCGCCAGTGGTGAGCGTCAGCGACAGGTTCGTGGCGTCAATGTCGGCGTACGTCGCCGAAGTCGTGGTGTAGTCCGAGCCCGTCGTCTGGACGCTCGCGGCGGCGGCCAGCCCGCCGCCCGCGGGGCCAGTGGCCCCCGTCGGACCAGTTGGCCCGGTCGCACCCGTCGGCCCGCCTGACGGCCCCGTGGGGCCGGTGACGCCCGTCGGACCGGTCGGACCGGTCGGCCCGGTCGCACCCGTCGCCCCGGCTCCGGTCGCGCCGGCGGGTCCTGTTGCTCCCGTGGGTCCCGTGGGTCCGGTCGGCCCCGTCGGCCCCGTGGCGCCAGTGGCGCCGGCTCCTGTGGGGCCGGTCGGCCCCGTGGCGCCGATGAGGGTGTGGACGTTCCCGTCGTCGGTCTTGAACGCCCACCCGTCCGGGGTCAGGGTCGTGTCGAAGAAGAGGGACGACTCGCCCGCCGCCGGCGTGTTGACGTCCGCCTCGGCGGCCCCTGGGAGCGTGATCCGCGCACCTGCAACCATCTCAAGTCACCCCCAGCAGCATGCCGAGGACGCGGAGCTCGCCGACGACCTCGATTTCGTTCTTGAAAAGCCCCTGCTTGTAGATCGGCACCGTGAAGCTCGTGTCGGCCGGGATGTAGTACGGGACGATGTCGCCGCCGTTGGAACCAGACCCGGCGAGGTAGCCGCGCCAGGTGGTGCCCCCGTCGCGCGTCACGAACACCCACAGCCGCGTCCCGGTCCCAGGGTCGATGTCGCCGGTGACGACCGAGCCCGGCCACGTCGGGTCGAACGTGCCGGCGAGCTCCAGGGTGAAGATGTCGCCGTAGCCCGTGTTCGCGCCGGTGAACGTGAACGTGCAATCGATGGTGAGGGTGCCGTAGAAGTAGTTGCCGCGGCTGAGGTCGACCGTCGCGGCGGCGCCCATCGGGTCGAGCGTGACGAGCGCCTCCTCGCCACCGAGGATCGCCTTGACGTAGGAGTCCGGGTGGAGGTGCTCGGGGCCGTCCAGGTCGTGCTGAGCCGTGTTCAGGACGGCGTTGCCGCCGCCGACGACCGCGCCGCCGATGATCTGCCGGGCTCCGACCCAGAGGATCGCGTAGTCGCGGACGCTGGCCATCGTCAGAACTCCGGGTCGTATGGCACGAGCGCGACGGTCCCGAGGAAGCCGCGTTCGTCCATGCTGTCGCGGTAGGTGTCGAGCACCCACAGCGAGTCGATGCCCGTGACCGGGTCCGTGACGTGGATCAGGTCGCCGGTCTCGTGCCCGGGGTGGCCGACGATGCCGAGGTCGAGCACGTCGCGCCGGTGGGCGAGCTCGGCGAGGGTCCGGGCCGCCGTCTCCTGCGCCTGGGCAACGTTCGTGATCGTCTTCGCCATCGTGAGGGTCGCCCGCCGGACCTCGAACGGATGCGCGGCGACGAGCGGGTGCGCGTCGTGGACCCGGTCCATCGTGCCCGACAGCAGGCCCAGGGCGTCCTCGAGGTCGGTGTCGATGAGCTCGGTCGCGACGGCGCTCGTCACAGGTTCGGTGAGCTGAAACTCCCAGATCAGCCCGAGATCGTCCGAGCACGCCCACAGCCGGTCGTGGGTTGTCGTCTTGATCTCGCCGCCCAGGATCGACGTGCCAGCGGTCGACACGATGCCCGAGGTGACGCCGAGGGCGTTCGTCGAGTCGATCGTCGTCGGGTCTGTCTCGTCGACGAGGATGAACCGGGCGTGGGCCAGGAAGAAGATGCCGAGGGTCGTCCCGTCGGCGAACAGGCCGGTCGGGTTCGACTGGGCGTGCCCGCTGACCGTCGTCGTGTACGACGGGCCGGCGGTCCCGGTCTTCGAGTAGCGGTGCGTCTTGTCGGTCGAGAGGCTGGTCAGCCAGATATACGAGCTCGTGACCTTGAGATCCGACCAGACGCCGTCCGGCAGGCTGAAGCTCGACAGGTGGGCGCCGTCGGATTTGCGATACTTGTGGACCTTGTTGCCGGTCGTGTGGCCGAGGATCCCGCCGGCGTCGAGGACCCAGAAGATCGTCGCGTCGGCGGGGTCGCCCGAGAGGCCCCGCGGGTAGTCCACGTTGCCGCCGACGTACAGCGGGTAGATGCCGGTGCCGTCGCGCGCCCGCGGCGAGGTGATCTTGAAGTTGTAGATCTTCTTCGTGCCGCGATCGAGGACCTTGATGTGGTCGGCCTGGGCGGAGTCCCACCAGATCCCGACGGGCTTCGTGAACGTGTTCGAGTGCCACAGCTCGGTCCAGGCCGGCTTCGCCGTCGCCAGGCTCGCCCGGACCTTGATCCGTGTCTTGAGGTCGTAGTCGTCGAGGGTCCGGTCGAGCCGCAGGACGTTCGGGCTGACGAGGTCCTCGCCGGGTGTCTCGCCGATGACGTAGGAATAGTCGGGCGTTGGGTCGGTGTCCGAGTCGGGCGAGGCAGAGGCGAGCATCGGCCGGAAGTAGATGACGCCTGCCCCCGTGGCCCCCATCTCGTAGCCGGTGAGCCCCGTGATCCGGTCGTCGCCGATGATCTGGTCGGCCCACGACCCGCCATCGGACAGGATGTACTCGTCGAGGACGTAGCTCGTCGGCGTCACGGCGCGCTGCGCCGTTGGCACGCCCGCCTTGTCGAGGATGTCCTCAACGATGGCCGACGCCTCGTATTCGAGATAGACACCGTTCGCCGGCGTCCGCACTGCGCCGGCCTCGCCCGCCCCCTGGGGCGCCGAGGCGACGAACCCCTGGACGATGAGCCACTTCATGTAGTCACGCGCCCGGATCGTCGCCGTGCGCACGTCGCGGGCATCGACGTCGACGTCGGTCAGGCCCGCGAACGTCAGGACCTCGTTTGCCTGATTGCCGTACCACTGGAACAGCCGGCACGGCGCGTCGGTCTGAAGCAGCGAGTCGAGGGCGACGCCGATCCCGCCGGCCTCGTTCTCGATCGTTGCATCGAGCTGGGCCGCGCCGAGGCGGCGCGAGCGGTCGGTCTGCACCGAAGTCGGCCGCAGATGGAATGTGCCCGACGTCGCATGGCCCGCGAGGAGGCGCACCGCGCAGCCGCCCCACGGCCGACCGCCCGCGCTCGTCCCGAGCACGGTCGCGCCGTCGATGCCGGGGCCGATGACCTTGTAGCCGACCCACCACCAGAAGTTGCCCTGGTGGTTCTCGTCGACGAGCTGGATGAAGTCCGAGACCGACCCGTCGACGATCGGGTCGGGAACGCCGCCGGACTTGTTCCAGATGTAGCTCGCCACGATGATGTCGCCGTCGGCGACGGTGGCGAAGGTGCCGAGGTCGTGCGGCACGAGGAAGTTCTGGGGCTGATCGACCTTCGTTAGCGTCTGGTAGCCGTCGAGGCCGACGCCCGACAGCTCGAGGAGCAGGAGGGCGCTCTTGCTGACGAAGGTGCAGTCGAAGCTCGTCATGTACGGCCCGCCGTAGCCGTCCACCGGCAGACCCTGCATCGCGGTGGTGTCGTAGCCGCCATCGTCGAGCGCGTGGATGTTCCGGGCGATCTGCACTGCGTTCGTGTCGACGGCGCAGATGCTCGTCTGCCTGGGGTCCACCTCCCACACGTCGGCCGCGTTACCGCCGAACGGCACGGCGAGGATGATGTTGCCGAGGCTCGTCGGCGAGTCGAAGGTCGTGCCGTCCGCAGGCCCGAGCTTCGACTGGACGAGGGCACCGACGCCACCACCGACGGCCGCGATGACGTAGTCGAGCTCCATGCGGCAGCGATAGCCGTGGGCCGCCGCCTGGTAGTGTGACGACAGCGTCTCGAGCAGATCGGGGGTGAGGGCGCGCACGCGCTAGGACCCGGGGCTCGTCGGATCCGCCGTCTCGACCAGGCGCGCGCTGACATCCCAGTAGCCGACGAAGCGTTGGGTCGCCGCGAAGTCCATGACGATCACCGGCCGGCTCGTGCCGTCCTCCTCGGTGAGGGTCACCTGGTCCTTGCTGCTCGAGTAGCCGCGGATCGTCTGCATGTCCGGGGTCGGGACGGCCACCCAGGATCGCCGCGCCTGGCGTGCCGACAGACCCGAGCCCTGGAGCACGAAGTTCCGCTCGGACGCGCCATCGCTGAGGATCGGCGTGAGCACGGCGGCCTCGGGGTAGGCGAAGGCCTCGTGGTCGGCCGCGACGAGGTCGATGACCGAGCCGAGCTGCTGGAAGGCGTCGACCGTCACGAACGCACCCCGACCGGCAGCCGCGCGTCCTGCGACCGCAGCACGTCGGCCATCGCGTCCGCAACGCCCTGCCTGACCGCAGCGCCAGTGGCTGCCGGGTTGGCCTGGCCACGGGCGTCGACGCTTAGGTTCTCGATCGTCACACCCCCGGACCAGCTCTGGCGGGCCGCGTTCTCAGACGCGGTCAGCACGGCCTCGCCGCGGTGCAGGAACGCGAACTGGTCGGTCGGGACGTAGGGCGTGCCGTGCTGGTAATTGACGTTCCCGGACTGCTTCCCCCCGGAGCCGACCGTCGGTGTGCCGCCGGTCGACGGCAACGACGGCGGGACGTAGCCCGTGCCTTTGAGCCCGGCGCGGAGGTTCCGCGCGATGTCGACGCCGATCGCGTAGGCCACGCGGCCGACGATCGGCCCCTTCGACGCGAGGTCGGTCGCCAGGTCCTCGCCGATCTTGTCGCCCGGAGACTTGGCGCCCCCCTCAGCCTTCAGCGCGGCGTCGATGATGCCCTTCGTCCGTGCTGCCTGGTTGCGGACGGCCGGGTCCTTCGACCTCATCGCGTCGGCGAGCTTGTCGAGGACCTGCTGGCCCGCCTTGCCGCCAGACTTCACGAGCTCGATCAGCCGCGCCTCGATCAGGGCGCGCGTGCCCTCGGCCTGGGCCCGGACCTCCGGATCGGCGCTCTTGAGCCCGCGCCGGATCGCCCGGCCCAGCAGCAGCCCGATGTCGTGGCCGATCTCGCGCCCCGGCTTGAGCCCGTTCTTGATGTCGGTCTTGAGCTGCGCGATCGCGGCATCGATCGCCGATCGCTTGTCGCGGATCCCGCTGGCCAGGGCGAGCGAGACTTGGGCCATCGCCTGGCGCGCCTCGGGCGTCAGCTGGACGATCTGCGCGAGCGTCAGGCTGCGCAGGCGGGCCATCGCGTCGACGACGCCAGTGCCGCCGTGCCGGATCGCCCCGGACGCTCCGTTCAGGATCTCCGCGACAGCCTGCTCACCCTGCTTGCGCAGCAGCTCCGCGGGAACCGGCGGACCGAGGAACGCCTTCGGGTTGATCACCGGCTGCTGAGTCGTCGCCTGGAGCGCGGCGATCTTGGTGTCGAGCTGGCCGAGCTCCTTGCCGAGCCGGTCGATCTCGTCTCCCGCCAGCAGGGTCCGGAAGGGCTTGAGCGGGTCGAACTGGCCGACGGTGGCGGGGTCGACGGTCAGCTTCAGCAGCGCCTGGGCGACGGCTTCTCGCTGGCGCTTGAGCTCGGCGAGGTTGCCGCGGGCGATCGATGCCGCGATGTCCGCGCCGATCTGCTCGCCTTGGACTGCGAGGCCGGCACGCTGCTTGTTCCACTCGTCGAGGAACCAGAAGATCGCGCCGGCGGCCGCGGCGATCCCGAACGCCTTGCCGAACCCGGTCCCGAGGAACGATGCCGTCCTGTCGATCGCCGCGCTGACCTTGCCCGCGCCCGGAATCCGACCGATCGCGGCGGCGGCCGCGTCGGCGAGGTCGACGGCCGCACCGAAGATCGTGCCCCACAGCCTCCCGGCCGCGGCCGCGGTCTTGCCGATGACGCCGTTGAGGAACGGGTTGTGCGGGTCGAGTGCCTGGGCAATGAGGTTGCCGATGACGGTGCCCGCGGCGCCGGTCGCCGTGCCGACCGCGTCGATCAGAGCCTCGCCGCCAGCCTTGCCGGCCTCGGCCAGCTTGCCGGCGAACTTCTTGACGAAGTCGTCGAGCCCGATGGCGCCGCCCAGCGACGCGAGCGACGCGATCCCGGTGAACAGCGGACCGAAGTCGGAGCCGAAATCACGGAGCTTGGCGCCGGCCTGGCTGAGCATCCGCTGGAAGCGCGCGCCGAAGGTGGAGTCCAGGGCGTCGGCCGCCTTGTCGAGGGCTCCCTGCGATTCCGCAGCGGTGATGCCGAGATCGTCGAGGCTCTTCATGCCCGGCTTGATCGCGTTCGCCAGCTGCACGCCCGCCTTCGTGCCGAAGACCTCGATCGCGCGCCTGGCCCGTGCGGCCGGATCCTCGATGCCGGCGAGCTCGACGATGAAGTCCTTGAGCGGCCTGCCGTTGAGCTTCTGCAGCGCCGAGGTCAGGGCCTTCGGCACCTGGGACGCATCGACACCCGATGCCTTGAACAGGTCGAGCAGGGCGATCCCATCGTCGATGCTGAGGTTGAACGCCTTCAGCTGCGGCGCGATCTCGGCGAGCGCCTTCTCGTCCTCGGTGATCGAGCCGCCCCACTTCTGGCCCGAGACGATCAGCTTGTCGAGCAGGCCGCCGACGTCGTTGAGGGAAAGCCCCCAGGCGTCGACGAGATTGTCGATGTCCGAGACCGCGGCACCGCCGTCCTGGCGGGTCACGCGGGCGAAACGGGCGATCTTGGCGGTCAGCTGGTCGGCGACGGGCCCCGTCGCCCCGAGGTCACGACGCACCTTGATCGCGATATCCGCCACGGACTCGAGCGACAGCCGCTCGTCGCCGGCGACCTGGTTGATCACCTTCGCGGTGGCCTTCGCCTCGTCCGCGCTGGCGCCTGTCTCGGCGGTGATCCGGGCTTGGATCTCCTCGAGCTTGAGCGCGCCTGCGGTGGCGATCCCGAACGCGGCGCTGGCGACCGCGCCGAATGCCTTGATCCCGGTCGTCTTCAGACCGCCCGAGAGCTTCGCGCCAAGCGTCTGCGCGCCGGCGTCGCCGGCCTTCGCGGCTTCCTTCTGGACTGCCGGTGTCAGCTGCGAGCCGTCGACCAGGAGTTGGAGGATGAGGTCGCCGATCGACGCCATCTACGCGGTCTCCCGGATGACCTGGTTCGGGAAGAGCTTCGCGATGCGCATCACCGCGGCCTCGAGCTCAGCGCCGACGAGACCGCGGGTCTTTCCGCTGGCCGCCCTGCGGCGGTTGCGCCAGCGCGTGTACTCGCGCGCGTCATGGGCGAAGACGGTGCCGATCCTGACCGCCTCGACGGCCCGATCGAACTCGGCCTCGGTCGTGCGCTCGAGGCGGTCCTGGGCGGCGTCGAAGTAGAGGACCAGCTGCTCATCGGTCAAGCCGGCCTGGAGGCGGTCCGGGGCCCAGCCGTACGTCGCCGCCGCGTACTCGGCGGCGCGCTCGAGGTCGTGGGCGTCTCGTCGCTCATCTGGGCGACGGTGGCGGCTAAAGGGTTCGCGGCTCGCCACACCTCCAGGACAGCGCGGAGGATCTCGGTGTCGGTGGCGGTCTCGTCGATGTCCTCGCGCGCTGGGAGCTTGCTGGCCCCGGCGCGGTCGTAGGCGAGCAGCATCTCGTACAGCCCATCGGCCTCGGCGACCAGGCGGACCATGATCGCGGGCGTGTCGTTGCCGGCCTGCTCGAGGTCGTTCGCGAGCATCGCGAATCGCGCGTCGAGCGACTCGAGCCAGCGCCGCGATGCGCCGCGGGGCAGGACCGGGAGCTCGTAGATCGTCCCGCCGAGCGCGACCCGGATGACGCCGGCGAGGACGTCCGTCGCGGAGCGGACCGGCAGCTCCGCCGGCCACAGCCGCGCGAGCTGGGCATGGGCGCCGAGTGCCTTCCGTCGGCGGTCCGCCAGCCGGAGGCCGTAGCTGGCCCCGGCCCAGGCCCCCGCGAGGAGGCCCAGGCCGAGCGCCAGGAAGACCGGAAGCGGATCGATCACGACGCGACGTCGAGGATCCGGATCCGCCAGGGCGACGTGCCCGCGAGCAGCTGATCGACCGAGGCCCGGCCGTTGAGCACGAGGCGCGGCGCGAACAGGCCGGAGTCCTGCAGCTCACCCTGGAAGCTGCCGGTGTTGATCGCGTTGTCGACCTCGAACTGGAACTGCCCGCCGTTGAGGCGCGGCACGTCGAGCTCGTAGTCGTGGTAGTCGGCGTCGGCCACGCGGCGCGTGCCTGTGTCGCCGATGACGGTCATGCCCGGCGCCGGGGTGGTGACCCCGAGACCCGGCAGCGAGGAGCCGAAGACCGAGGCGCCGACCTCGGGCAGGGTCGCCTCGATGCGGGGCCGGCTCTTGCTGATGTAGTCCGTGCCCTGCAGGTCGTACATCGACCCGTTGAGATCGGGGGTGAACAGCGTCCGCTCGACGGCGAAGAGGTTGTTGTCGATCGTCGCGCCGAGATAGGCGTGGTCGCGGAGGAGCACACCCGCCCCGACGATGAGATTCGCGGGTGTGTCCGTGGTGATCCCGGTTCCTGTCGGCATTCCGACCTCCTAGCGGTACTCGCGGCCGGCCCGGCGCTTGCCGGAGTACCAGCCCAAAATCAGGTCGCGGCGAAGTGGCCCGCGCCGACCGACGGGCAGACCGGAGATCCGGTCGTAGCTGATGTCGCGGATACAGGTCGCGCCACAAGAGCGGCACATCTCGATCCGCAGGTCTCGGAGCTCGCCATCGAGCCCCAGGTGCCGGCCCTCGCGCAGCACGCCGAAGCGGTGGACCCGGAGCTGCTCGCAGCTGGTCGTCGCACCGGCGGGCCGGATGTCCTCGCGGGCCCAGATACCGAACATCGCGGCCAGCAGCTCGTCGAGCTTCTGGGGCAGCGGCGGCTTCCTCTCGACGACCAGCGTGTCCTGGCCCTCGATCACCATCCGCCGCGGCGGTGCGATCGCCATTCGTCTCCTTTGCCCGGCCGCCGGCGTACCGGCGCCCGCGCTATGCCGGCACTGCCTGGGCCGTGCCGAAGAGCCTCAACGTGCCCCGGACCAGTGGTTGATCCGTGTCGGGATCACGATCCTGTTCGCCACCGCTCATCCACGAGCGGTAGATGCCGAGCCGGCTCGCGCCGATCCGGGGACCGCGCGCGTGGAACGCCTTGACCAGCGCCCCCCACACCGCCCAGGCGTTCTGCGGCGTCGACCCGTAGGCCGCCACCGAGTACGTCGCGTCGGTGATGGGCAGCTGTGGATGGACCGGCACCGGGAGGGCGCTGAGCACCACGAACGCCTGGTACTCACCGGGCCCGAGGGCGTCGCCCTTCGCCGGCTCGAAGCCTCGGACCCGCCCGTCGACCAGGTTGTCGACGTCGGGGTCGGCACGCGCCTCGAGGATGAGGGTGCCCATCGGGTCCTTCTGCGGCGCGTCGAGCATCAGGGCATCGCCGCGAGCTTCGGCCGCGTCACCGCACCGACGATGTCGGGGATGTGCGGCTGGACCTCGCGGGCCGACGGCGCGAGGAAGGGCCGGGCCCGCTGACGGATCGTGCCGAGTTCGTTGAACCGAGCAGGGAAGCCGAAGCCGGCAACCGCAACCACCGAGTGCGCCTTCGTGGAATCGCGCACGGCGCGGGGCTTCTTGGGCTGGTCACCCCGGATCGACCAGCCGTGGGTCTTCTTGTTCGCGACGTACACGAGCACGCCGCCCTGCTTCGGCAGGCCCTCGCCGGCCGGGTATGGGTCGTACGGCGAGTCCGGGGCCCGTTGCGCGGCGAGCTCGATGATGGTCCGCGCCGCCTCGAATACACCATCCGCGACCGCGAGGGTCACCTCATCGAGCCGCGACTGGTTCAGGACCATGCGCGAGTACGCGCCCTTGCTGGTCGTGTGGAGGCCCGAGTTTGGCATCAGGAGCCAGCGTCGCGCGATACGTCAAGTGATCCACGATCGCCGTTGCCGCGCGCCGCGCAGCGCCTTCCCGGATCGGATATACGAGCTCGAGAACGCGCTCCCGCTCGGCGCGGACATCGGGCGGATCCTCGAGGGCCCGCCGCACGGCGCCAACGAGCTCGGCCGGCTTGTCGACCTGGATCCCGATCGTCGCCCAGTCCCAGAACCGGCCGCCGTGGTGGATGTTCCGCCGGTACTGCGGGCTGTTGAGGACCACGACCGGGCGCCCGGTCGCAGCGAACTCGAACATCGTCGAGCTGTTGTCGCAGACGTAGACGTCGGCCTGCCGGCAGACGTCGGCGAAGTCGGCGACGAACGGGATGCCGGCGCGGTGGTAGTACCGCTCGACACGGGCCGGCCAGTCGGCCTTCGGGTGCGCGTGGCCGATCGTCGTGAACGCCTTCGCGAGCTCCGGCAGGGCGAGGAAGTAGTGCCCGATCGCGGTGCCGGCCTCCGGCGCCGTGAAGGCAGGCCAGTGGAAGCTGATCGCGACGACCGGGCCCGGGCCCGGAACGCGCGCCGGCAGGTCCTCGAGCTTCGGGCAGCCCACGATCTCGACCCGTGCAGCCGGGTAGGCGGCCCGCCACAGCCCGGCGCTGTACTCGTTGGGCACCAGGAACAGCTCGACGTCCTCGCGGTCGCCTCCGCCGGCGTAGGAGGGATGGCGGCCGCCGTGGCGATCGCCGGCGTATGCCTGGCCCGCACCATGCTCCATGAACGCGAAGCGCCGGTAGCCGAGCCGCCGCGCGACCTTCGTGTCGCCGATCGAGACGACGAACGCCGTCGGGCCGGCCTCGAGCCTCGCCGGGGGCGGTTGCGAGCTCCGGCGCAGGGCGTCGGCGTCGATCGCGTCGGCCTCGAGCCCCAGGCCGCGGGCGTGGCCGAGCAGCTGCTCGGTGGTCAGAAGGCGGCCCCGGTGCATCGGCGGGAGGAGACGCCAGACCGGGGCCAGATGGTCCACAAACTGCCGCTCGCAGGCGATCGCGTCCAGGCTCATCGCGATCGGCCGAGCAGGAACCCGCACAGACCCCCGAGGAGCGCGCCGATGACCAGCGCCCCGACGACCGGATCCATCAGGCGAGCTTCTGGATGAACGCCAGGGCGTAGTAGGCGGGCTCGCTGTTGACCGTGTCGACGGCGGCGCCGCTGTGCGACTGGGTCGGATGCTGGTTCGCCTGGGTGACGCCGTGCGCGTCGACGCCGCCGCCGGAATGGGCACTGTGGCTCAGCGCGGCGTGATCGCTGTGCGCCGAGGGCTGGGTGACGGATCCGGCGGCGTGGTTGTGGCCGGCGCCGCTGTTCGGTTCGGTGATCGCGCCGGCCGCGTGCGTGTGGCTCGACTCGTTGGCGACCGAGCCGCTGATCGCGCCGGCGGTGTGCGTGTGCGCCGCCTCCGCGCCGGTCGAGCCGTGGCTGATCGCCGTGCCCGACGTCGCGCTGTGCGTCGTCGGCGTCGTCGCGCCACCCGAGGCCACAGGAACGCCTGCCGGCCAGGAAATGGCCGCCGCGATTGCCGAGTGCGTGGTCGGCCCGCTGAGCTTCGCGGTGCCGGACGAACCAGTGGCGGCTGTCGTATGCGCGTCGTGGGTATGGCTGGCTTGCGTCGGGACGCCGGCCGGCCAGGCGATGGTGGGTTGCGTGAAGCCGTGGTTGTCGTGGCTGTGCGTGGCATGATCGGCCGGGCCGCCGTGCGTGTGCGAGCTGCCCGCCCCGGACGCTGCGCCGGCGAGGGTGCCGACACCGTGACCGTGGGCGCTGCCGGCGCCCGAGGTCCCGATCAGGAGCCCCGTCGTCGAGGACCCGCTCGTCCCGACCGCGGTCCCGCTGTGGGCCGAATGCGCCTGGACGGCGTGGTCGCTGTGATTCGAGGGCTGGGTGTAGACGTGGTCCGCGACAGCCGCGCCGGCGTGGGCCAGCACGCCGTGGGCGGATGGCTGCGTCACCGTGTGGCCGTGCGTCGCGGCGCCGCCGGTGGCACCCGGGTTCTGCCCGGCCGCGGCGCCCTTGACGAACTGCGAGCGGAGATCGGGCGTGCCGTTCGTGCCGTCGCAGAGATGCCAGCCAGATGGGATATTGGCGATCAGGCCGCCCCACATGACGATGACGCCGGCCGGGATCGTCGCGTCGGTGCCTGCCGGTCCCTGGGGGCCGGTGGCACCTGTCGCCCCGGTTGCTCCCGTCGCTCCCGTCGAACCCTGCGGACCGGTAGGTCCCTGAGGGCCCGTCGCTCCGGTATCACCCTGCGGCCCTGCCGGGCCCTGGGCACCCTGCGCGCCGGCGGATCCGGTCAGTCCCTGCTGACCCTGCGGTCCGGTTGGACCGGCTGGGCCAGTCGCGCCGGCGGATCCGGTGGCACCCTGCGGGCCCTGGACGCCGACATCGCCTTTCGGCCCGGGGTCGCCCTGTGGGCCGGCTGGTCCCGTCGGTCCTGCCGGCCCGGCTGGTCCGGCGTCTCCCGTGTCGCCCGTCGGTCCTGTCGGCCCGGCTGGGCCCGGAGCACCTGACGAGGAAAGCAGGCCCGAGTCGGACACGAACGCCGGGAAGACCCTGACGAGATGGGTGCCGGCGTCGTGGTGGGCGGGGTCGGTGCCGGCAATACCGCGGCGCACGGGGCGGCCAGTGTCGTACTGATCGGGCCCTAGCCGGATGATCTCGTCGTCGAGCTGGTAGTAGCCGGTGGGCAGGGATGTGGCTTCGTGCTCGACGAGGTCGGCCCACGTCGCATCTGCGGTGAGGGCGGTCCTCAGCACGGGGTCAGCGCGGAGCGCCGGGGAGGTCTGCCCGGACGGCGCCTATGTGTGACACCCACGCTTCGCCGCTGCCCCAGTAGGCGAATCGCGCATCCGGATCGCGGAGCACCGCATCACCGAACAGGCGCTCGGAGCTCATCCCCGACGGCCACGGCGTCTCGGTCAACGAGCGCCGGAAGAGCGACGGGTTGGCCGTGAAATGATCGCGATGCACGACGAACGGGTGCGGCCGGTGGTTGACGAGCTCGTGGGGTGTCTTAAGCGTCGCGAGGACCCCGCCGGCCTCGAGCTCGCGCGGGTAGTACGGGCCCCGCAGCAGCGCGATCTGCCGCAGCGTCGGCTCCGCCTCGAGGGTGGCCATCAGCGGCGCAAGGTCGACGTCGCGGTCGTAGGTGAAGTCGTCCTCGGTCGCGAAGATGAACTCGCCGACCGCCCGCTTCGCCAGGTAGGTCCACAGCCGTCGGCGGGCGCCGGTGTAGCCGTGGTGGCCTTCGCCGGCGACGTAGAACCCGGCCTCGGTGGCGATCGCCACGAGTTCGTCGCGGTGGCCGGCCCAGTCCGAGTACACGACGCGCTGAGCGATCGGTCCCCTGACCCGCTCGTTGAGCGACGCGAGCGATTGCCGGAGGTACGCCGACCGCTCCGGCCAGGTCGACTCGTCGCCCCCGGTCGTCACGACGACGGTCACCTTCGGCTGGGACCGCTCCTCGCGGTACGCCCGGGCCCCGTCGCGCAGCTCCTCGAGCGTCGGCCACCAGGTGCGCCATGCGGCCTCGGGCATGTGTCGCGACTCGGCCATCGTCAGGAACTTCGCGTCGTCGGCGGTCAGGTTCCGGACGTGGATCGCGACCATCTCCGGCGACAGCCGCTCCTCGCCGATCTGGTCGCCCGCGGCGTGGTCCCGGATGGCAGCGACCATGTAGCGCCGGCCGAGGAGGGCGTTGCGGACGTAGTCGGCGCTGGCGGTCGAGCGCGGCTCGCCGAGGATGATCCGCTCGTCGGAGCGCGGGTGGTCGAGGTGGTACATGTCGCCGTCGATGCGGCTCCACGGGTACATCGCCCGGACGAGCGCTGCCCACGCTCCGTCCTCGAATCCCCAACCGCGGAACCGCTCGTCGAACCCGCCCATGTCGTCGAAGGTCGCCCGCGGCACGGCCACGCAGCAGGACCAGCTGATCGGGTTCGTCACGTCGACGATCAGGTCCATGTCGTGCGCCTCGGCCGGCACCGGGCCGAAGGTGTCGGGATCCGCGAGCAGACGCCTCAGGTGGCGCTCGGCGACGTTGCGCCAGCGCCGGTGCGCCCAGGTCACCTTGCCCGCAGCCGCACTCTCGATCGCCGCACGGACGTGCGGGATCGGGTGGAAGACGTCGGCGTCGATGATGACCGCGACATCCCAGTGCCCGTCGACGTCGGCGAGCCCGGCAGCCCGGTTGATCGCGGCCGAGCGGTTGAACGGCCCCTCGAGGTGCTCGCCCTCGTAGATCGGCACGTCGGGCATCTGTTCCTGCCATCGCCGGCGGCACCACTCCCAGAGGCGATCGCGCAGCCCGCTGTCTGGCCGGCGCGGCACCAGGAAGACGGTCCTCACGCCGCCGCCTCGACGACCTGGCGGACGAGCGCGGCGTCACGGTCCAGCCCGCCGGTCTCGACCCAGGAGGTGAAGCCCTCGTAGTCGGCCTTCGCCCGCTCGTCGGCGAAGACGGCGCGGTAGGTGTCGTCCCATTCGGCCTTGCCGACACCCGGATGCTCGTGCTCGAAGACGACGCCCTCGAGGAACCGGAGCGTCCCGGTCGCCTGGCCGAGGCGCTTCCAGCCGTCATCGGCCCACTGGTGCGTCGTCGCCGGCAGCGCGAGCCAGCCGAGCGCCTTGGCGATCGCGCCCGACATGAAGACCGCTGACGGGTGGTTCCGGCCGTGGATCAGGTCGTCGCCGTACGCCAGCCCGGGCGTGCGCAGCGCGTGGCGCACGTGATCGTCCCAGCCGAGGGTCCGGAAGACGACGTCGTCGCCGAAGGCACCCAGCGCGTCGTGCCAGTCCCAGACAAGGCGCGCCACATGGTTGAGCGCCGCGGTGTAGCCCATCGGCTCCGGCAGCTCGAAGAGCGGCAGGCCCTCGTGCGCCTGGTAGCCCGGCAGCGCCGGGTCGTCCGGATCCACCAGGACGAGGATCTCGACGGCGCCGACGGCGGTGGCGCGGACGCTGTCGACCATCGTGGCGGCGCGCGCCGGCCGACCACGGGACGGCACCAGGACGATCACGCGATCGCCTCGAGCCCGGCGCGGATCCCCGTCGTCGACGTCCCCCGGGTCCGGGGCACGTACTCGATCCACAGCCGGCGCTCGGCGAGCCATTCAGCGGTGATGCCGAGCTGACCGAGGTAGTCGCGATCGCGCCAGTCGTCGCCGATTACGAGGACGTCGGGCCGGACGACGTCGATCGCGATGCCCGAGTCCTCGTCGCCCGCGTTGCAGACGACCAGGTCGACGAGGCTGCAGGCGCGGAGGATCTCCTCGCGTACCGCATACGGTTGGACGGGCCGGCGGCCCTTGTACCGCTCCACGAACTCATCACGGTTCAGGCTGGCGACGACGCGGCCGCGGGGCCCGGCGAGCTCGCGACACGCTGCGAGGAGCTCGAGATGGCCGATGTGGAGGAGGTCGAACGTTCCTCCGGTGTACGCGATCATTCCCCGCGCCGATCGGCCCGCCGGTATTCGGCCTGGACGCCCGACCACCACTCCGGGTTCTCGCGCCGGATCCGCGCCTGGTCGCGTTCCTGCGCCCAGGCGTGCAGCCTGCTGAGGATCCGGACCAGCAGCCCGGGCCTGAACCCGCCGCGGTCGGTCACGAGCCGGGCACCGTCGGGCCCTCGGTCGAGCCGACGAGCTTCACGTCGAGCTCGAGGTGGGGCTGGCTGCCGAACTCGAAGCTTCGGATGCCCATGATGTCGAAGCGCCGGCCGGCGTCCGGGTCGTCGCGGATGTACGCCGCGGCATCGATGTGGCGGGGCAGCAGGAAGATCGTGTGGTCGCTGAACTCCGCGCCCGCCTGGTTCGACTGGGCGATCTCGCGCGCCGTCTTCGGCTGGACCATGCCCGCGACCTGGACGACCTCGGGCGTGCCGGGGACCGGCTGGCCGTACTCGTCGTCGCTGGCGGTCGGCACTGGCGTCACGATCGCGAGCGGATGCACCAGGAGCCCGGCGAAGCTCACAACGGCAGCTCCGCCCGGTTGATCACCGGGTCCTCGATGTCGAGCTTGCGGCTCACGGCGACGAGCGAGACGAGCGGGTCGCGCTTCGGCTTGAGCGAGGCGACGATCACGGCGCGAGCGGCCGCGCGATTCCCGGTGCCGCCGCCCGAGTAGGAGTACGCGCCGATCTGCTCGGAACTATGGAGCTCGACGGGCGTGACCGACAGCGCGACCAGGTCGTACAGAGCGCGTTCGATCTCGCTCAGATCGTTCGGGGTGTAGGTGGCCGCGACGTACGGGCCGGTCCACCACGGCAGGTTCGGCTCTGTGCGCTCGACAGCCGAGCCCTGATCGATCAGTCGGTACTGGCTCGTCGGGACCGTGTTGACGCCGTCGACGAGCGTGACGGCATCGGTGAACCGCCGGAAGCTGAGCTTGCCGGCGGTTCGGGTGTATCCGACGTGGAAGGACTCGGTCCGGCTCCCCTCCAGGGGACCACCGAGCTTGCGGGCGAGCCACGCGACCTCCTTGTCGATGATGTCCTGCGCGACAACATCGTCAGACGGCAGCGCGATCGACCGGGCCCGGTAGTCCCCGAGCAGGGGCAGCGTCACGACCGGCTCAGATCAGGAGCCGGCGTTGACCAGGACGCCGAACGGGAAGCCCGCGGCGGACGGGTCATTGAGGGTAGCCGGCACGCCGACCGCGAAGCCGAAGCGGGCCACGACGCGCATCGCGATCGCGTCCTGCTGCATCAGGTTCAGCACGACGTTCCCCGAGTCGTCGCTCACGACGCCCTCGGTGAAGATCTTGAAGCTGATGTCGGAGCGGGTGGCGAGGATGGCCATGCTCCGGTCGCCGGCGATCAGCTCGTAGTTGTTGACCCACGGGCCGTTCGCGACGAAGGAGAGGGGCTCGCCGTAGATGCTCGCCGGCGCACCCTGCGAGGCATCCTGGAAGATCGGCTCGCGGGTGGTCGCTCGCAGGCCGCGGAGGCGCGCCCTGACCTTCCGACGGGCCCAGAAGCCGCTGACGTCGTAGCCGTCGTCCTCGACCTTGCCCATCGTCAGGTTGATGTCCTCGAGGAAGTCGACGCCGGTTCCCTCGGTGACGTAGTTGCCCTTGTCGAACGCCTGGCGAACGATGCCCGCCTGGTACGTCTGCGGCCAGGGGTTGGACACGTTCATCAGGGTCGCCGCGTCGAGCGCCGCGCCGAAGGCCTCGACGAGCCGGGGCTTGACCTCGCCCCAGATGTCGAAGTCGCTGTCGTCGATGACGGCCTCGGGGACCGGGACGATGACCGCGAGCTCGCGGGCGTCGAGGTACTTGTTGCCCCAATTCTGCTCGGCGGTCTGCTTGAGCGCGGTGTCCGAGGACCCGTCGACCCAGTAGGCGACCGGCAGGACCGACAGCACCGGCAGGCGCTGCTGGCCGCGCGACATGCGCGTCTGGCGGAACTGGCTCATCGCGGCGGACGACTTCGGGAGATCCTGGATGATCTCCCGGGCGACCTCCTCGGGGATGAGCGCCGCCGCATCCGTGCGGCTGATCAGCGAGTTGTAGGTGGTCACGAACGACTCCCTTCGTCGGGGTCTTTTCTAGGCGCGCCCCGCCGCGCGTCGGATCAACGAGTTGACGTCGGTGCCGGCGCCGGCCGCGGTCCCTCGCGGACCCCCGCCGAAGTCGGGCGCAGCGCCGTTGCCGGCTCCCGCCTTCCCGAACAGGTCCGGCTTCGCCTTCTTGAACGCATCGACCGCGGCCTGGAGCCCGTCGACGTCGCCGTCGTCGGTCACCTTCAGGCCCGCGAACTCGTCGGCCCGGACGGCCAGGTCGAGCACGCTGCTCGCGATCCCGGCTGCCGAGAGCGCCGCGCGCACCTCTGAACGACGAACCGCGGCCTCGTACTTGCCGAGGACCTCGGCCTTGCCCTCGTTCTTCGCCGCGACGAGCGCCTTCTCCTGATCGGTCTTCGATGCGTTCTGCAGCTCCTCCAGCTGGCGCTTGAACTCGTCGCGCTCGCGCTTCGCGGCCGCGGCGGCGTCCCGCTCCTGCTGGATGGCGCGCTTGCCCGCGTCGCCGAGGCCGTCCGGATCACCCGTCGCGGGTGTCGTCGTGCCACCGGAGGCCGGTGCTGCCGGCGTGGCCGGCGTCTGTGGAGGCGTCGCGCCTCCCGCGACGGGCGTCGCGCCCGCGGACTGTGGTTCTGTCATCGCTGCCTATTTGCCTCCCATATGTCAATGGACGCGGGGCGAAACCCGCCCGCGGATGCGGACGATCGCGTAGTGGTCCCGGTCGACCTCGCCGGCGTAGGCCGGATCGGCGAACGGGCCGTCGGGTGGATCGACGACGTAGCCGTCGACTGAATCGACCCGGCCGAGCCGGCCGAGGGCCTCGTACAACATCCGCCGGATGGCGCGGCGGGTCCGAGGCTCACGGAGCGAGGAGCGCAGGACGGGCAGATCGGCCTGCGCGGTCTTCGCGCTCACCCGCCGGAGGTCCCGCCTAGGCCACCAGGCGCCGACGCCGGCAGGACGACCGGCTGCCGCAGCTCCATGATCCGGGCGATCGCCTGCTGGCTGTAGCCGAGCTCCTCGAGCGCGAACTCGGGCGGCAGGAGCCCGGCGACGTACTGCTTCAGGACCGAGTCGGTGCGGACGGCCTCGTTGCGCGTCTCCTCGTCGCCCCAGATGACCTCGCCGTCGGTCCGGGCCTTCGCCTTCTGGCCGTCGGCGACGAGCGCCAGGCGCATCGTCTCTTCCCAGCCCTCGCCGAAGTGGCGCTCCTGGGCGATGACCTTCTTGACGAGCGCGGCCTCGGAGCTCTTGATCGATTCGCCGGTCGGCGGGACCGACGACGGTGCTCCGAACAGGTAGTAGTACGGCGTCGCCGAGCCCGCGACCATCAGGCTGAGCTCGTTCTCGATCGCGGTGAAGTAGCCGGACAGGTCGCCTGACGGGAACTGGCCGAAGGCCGGCTGGGGCGGCTTGTCGCCGTACTCGGCGGCCTGCTCCGGATCGAGCCGGCGCTGCGCCCAGATCATGTCGACGCCGGGCCGGAACGGGCTGATCGGCTTGCCCGTGTCCGGGTCTTCCGGGATGTCGATGTTGGTCGCCCATCGCTGCGGGAAGGCAACGAACTCCGAGGCGACGAGGGCGTCGAAGCGGAGCTTGTTGATCGCGTTCTGGTTGCCCATGACGGGCTCGATCTCGGAGCGTCCGGAACCGTCGCGTCGCGGCCGGTTCGTGAGCGGAATCACGGGCACGACACCCAGCGGATTCGGCACCGGGAAGACCGCGTCAGCCTCGACGTACTCCGACCAGGTGATCGATTCCCACGTCCCGGTCGTGTCGCCCTGGACCGGCATCCTCGAGATGTAGCGGTAAATGCCGTCGGGCAGGTACAGGTACGCCCGCATGTAGCCGGCGTCGTCCCGGTAGACCTTCAGCGCGGCAAGCCGCAGGCGGCGGTTGCCCGGCGCCGATTCGACGATGACCTCGGTCGGATCCTCGATCGTGATGACGGGGCCGTCCGGCGATGGCGCCACGAGCGTGAA
>Ga0075436_100000173_pt1 | contig 40359 bp, 39 predicted proteins | sample RhiMethybrSRZTD5_FD_75303 | JGI IMG/M metagenome (GOLD analysis project Ga0075436, IMG submission 75303) | Populus rhizosphere microbial communities from Tennessee, USA - Rhizosphere MetaG P. TD hybrid SRZTD5 | ecosystem: Host-associated > Plants > Roots > Rhizosphere > Soil | place: USA...
ACCGGTCTCTGCATGCACCATCCGGTGGCGGCGCTCCTGGCCGGCCTGGCCCTCGCCCTGGTGGCCTTGAGCCTCGCCTTCGGCCTGCGCTTCGACGAGAGCATGAAGACCATGCGCCCCACCGGCAACCGCGGCATCGAGGTGGCCGCCGAAGTGGGCCGCCACTTCGGCTCGGGCTTCGACGCGATGATCATCGTCCTCTCCGGCGATTCGTTGGAGGAGGTGCTGGAGCTGTCGGACCGCGCGGCAGCCGGAGCCAAGCGGCTGGTGGACCAGGGGATCTTCTACGGCTTCAGCGGCGCGACCTCCCTGATCCCGCCGGACCGCCAGCAGAAGAATGCGTTGGCGTGGTTGGCCCAGGAACGGGCGGGAGACCTGGACCTGGCGCGCATCCGTGCGACCTTCTCGAAAGCGCTGGCCGCGGAGGGGCTGCGCCGCGAGCCCTTCGAGCCCGGCCTCCAGCTCCTGGAGAGCGCCGTCGGCCTGTCGCAGCCCATCGGCATCGCCGACTTCACCGGCAACCAGCAGACCAAGATCCTCCTCGACCGCTACGTCGCGAAGACGAGCCGCGGCTGGCGCGCGGCCGTCTACCTCTATCCGCCGGCCAATCATTGGCGGCGGGAGGCGCCGCCCGAAGCCGTCCGCATGGTGGAGCGTCTCGGCCCCCGCGCCCAGCTCGCTGGCGTCAACCTGGTCAACGAGACCGTCCGCGCCATGGTGCTGCGCGACGCCTGGATCGCCGGCATCCTCGGCGTCGTCCTCGTGATCATCATCCTGTGGGTCGATTTCCGCAGCCTCCGCTCCGTCCTCCTGGCTCTCATGCCCCTCGTGGTCGGAATCACCCTGATGATGGGCGGCATGGTGGCCCTGGGCATCCAGATGAACTTCATCAACATCTTCGTGACCACCATGGTCATCGGGATCGGAACTGACTACGGCATCTACGTCTTGCACCGGTTCGATGAGGTGAGGCATCTGCCGGGCCGCGACTTCGAGGACGGCTTGCGGGAAACGGGCAAGGCGGTGGCGGCGGCGGCGATGGCTACCATCGTGGGTTTCGGCTCGATCATCTTCTCCCACTATCCCGGCCTGCGCTCGACCGGCAAGGTCGCCATCCTCGGCGCCTTCTTCACCTCGATGGTGGCGGTGACCCTGCTCCCGGCCTTCCTGAGCTGGCGGCACGCGCGGCCACGTCTTCAACCGCCGCCGCCAGAGCTTCCGGAACCTCTTCCTGGAGGAAGTGTCCCGCCGTCGTCCGTGTGACCGTCGCGTTGGGGAAGGTCCGCTCGTGGCGGCGGAGGGCGCGGCCGAGGATGGGGTCCTTCATGCCCCAGACGAGGGCCATGGGACCGGCGAAAGCGCGAATCCAGGCGTCGCCCCGGCGGAGGGTCTCGACCTCGGGGTGATGCGGGCCGTTCGGCACCATGCGGGCCAGCGCGAGGGGGGTGGCGCGATCCTTCCAGGTGCGGAGCGGCCAGGTGTAGGCGCGCTTGACCTCGCCGCGGATGGACCGCTTGTCGCCTTGCACCACCGAAAGGCGGTTCTGCGGAAAGCCCAGACCGAGGAAGAGGAGATCGCTCACGACGGGCACTCGCGAGAGCTTGTGGAACCAGGTCCCCTTGGGATGGCTGGGCACGGTCACCGCCGTGTTGCCGAGGACGACGGCGGCGATCCGGTCCGGATGCCGCAATCCCACCTGCATCGCGATCGGTCCGCCCCAGTCCTGGCCGACGAGCACGATCCCCCGTAGGTCGAGCGCCTCGACCAGCTCCGCGATCGCCCGGCCGTGCCGGTCCACGGTGTGGTCCTCCATGCGTGGCAGGCGGTCGGAGAAGCCCAGCCCGAGGAGATCCGGCGCCACGCAGCGGTAGGCGGGGAGGAGCGGGATGACCTTGCGCCACAGATAGCTCCAGGTGGGGTTGCCATGGAGCATGAGCACCGGCTGCGCGGCGGGGTCGCCGTGGTCGATGAAGTGGATGCGCCGGCCGGCGTCCGGCCCCTCGCGCAGCGTATAGACGGCGCGGTGGAACGGGAGCTGGCCGGCGAGGAAGTCCGGGAGCGGCGGGGCTGCGGAAAACGGAGCTGCGGCCGAGGCCATGCGGCGATGCTACCGCAGCTCGATCACCGCCCAGCGCGGCGGGCACCAGAAACGGATGGGCAGCACCGAGGTGCCGACGCCGCCGTTGATGAAGAGGGTGGTGAGGCCGCGGGCGTTGGGAGCGGCGAATTCGAAGCGGCCGTAGTCGTAGTAGGGGCCCAGGTTGTCCCGGGTGATGAGGGCGCCGACGAACGGGAGGCGGACCTGGCCGCCGTGGGTATGGCCGGCGATGACCACCTCGATGCCGCGCACGGACGCCTCCATCACCGCGTCGGGGCTGTGGGCGAGGACGATCCGCGGCGTTCCCCTGGGCACGTATGGGCTGCGCGCCAGGGCCATGGCGAGGCGGGTGCCGCGCGCCCCTTCTCTGAATCCATCCGGCTTGCCGGGTCCGGTCAGAGGCGCGTCGAGGAGCACGCTGCCCTGCGCGTCCGTCACCTTCAGGTTGCGGTAGAGGACCGTGCCGCCGCCCCAGCCCCAGAGCCCTACGGTGCCGGACTCGATGCGGTAAGGCGACCGGTCCTCGGCCTGCGCTTGCCACTGTGCCGGCTCGGGGCGGTCCGCCGGCCAGACCTTGGCAAGAAGGCGCACGGCCCGGCCGGCGCTGACCCCTCCGGGCAGCACCTCGGTGCGCACGCGCAGGCGGTACCAGCGCCCCGGCTCCGGCTCGACGCCGGTGTCGACCTTGCCGGTCAGGGTGCTGCTGTGGGCCACCAGCACGAAGCTGCCCGGCTGCCCGTTGTCGGCGCGGGCGCGGCGCAGGCGGTACATCCGGTCCTCGCCGAGGACGAAGCGGCTGTGGACGGCGATTCCAGCGCCGGCGTCCTGGTTGTCGATCCAGGTATCGCAGAGCGTGTCATAGCCGCTCCAGGCGAGAGGCCCCTCCTCGTCCGCCAGCCCGGCCGGTTTGGGGTCCCAGTGGCTGTAGGAGTTCCAGAAGGGCTCGCCATGGCGGACGCCGTAGATCGCGGTCCCCTGCCAGCGCAACATGCGGAAAGGCGGCTTCCATCGCCAGGTATAGGCGTCGTCGCCGACCTGGGTGTTGAGACCGAGGAGGAGCAGGCGGCCGTCCTGTCCGATGCGCCGGCCCTCGTTCGAGAGGAACGCCGCGCCGGCCCGGTCGAGGGCGGCCATCGTCGGACCGTCATATTCGCTGTGTCCCTGGACCGCGATCACCGGCGCCACCCGCCGCAGCCCGGAAACGACCGCGGCGGCCACGGCCGTGTGGCGTGCGGCCTCCTCCCGATCCGGCACGTCGTGGATGAAGTCGCCGCTCACCAGGATGACGTCCGGTTTTGCGCCGCGCACCCGGTCGAGCAGTTTGTGCAGCAAAGGCGAGTCGCCGGCGACGTGGAGGTCGCTGACCTGGACGAACCGCAACGGCGGCGCCCCGGGGATCGCCAGGCGGAGATCGTCGCGCACCAGAAGCACCCGCGGTTCGAGCCAGCAGGCGTCGATCAGGCAGAGCGCCACGAGGAGAGAGGCGCCGGCGAGGAGGCGGCGCCTCACCACGGCAATGGAGGCGGCGCCGACCGGCGCCGGCGCTTCCCGCCCAGGACGAGGAGCAGCAGCGGTCCGGCGATGAAGCCGCCGATGTGGGCGAACCAGGCCACCCCTTCCGCCGCTGCCGGGTTCGCCGCCCTGAGTGAGGCGACGCCGGACAGGAACTGCATGAGGAACCAGAAGGGCAGGAAGACCAGCGCCGGGATCTCGATGAAGCGGATGAAGATGAAGAGCCACACCAGGGTGACGATGCGGGCGTTCGGAAAGAGGAAGAGATAGGCCCCGAGCACTCCGGAGATCGCGCCGCTCGCGCCGATCGCCGGCATCGTGGAGCCCGCATTGAAAAAGGCGTGGGCGAAGGTCGCTGCGTAGCCGCAAAGGATGTAGAACACCAGGAAGCGGGCGTGCCCGAGCCGGTCCTCGACGTTGTCGCCGAAGATCCATAGGAAGAGCATGTTGCCCAGCAGGTGCATCCAGCCGCCGTGCAGGAACATGGAGAGGAGAGCGCTGGTCGCCTCCGGCACCAGGCCGCCGCCCCCCTCTTCGAAGGCCCGGGCGGGGATGAACGCCGCGGCCATCAGGAAGCGTTCGAGCCGCGGCCCCAACGACAGCTCGAACAGGAAGACGAGCACGTTGGCGGCGATCAGGAGGATGGTGACGACCGGGAACGTCCGGCGCGGGTTCAGATCGCGGATGGGGATCAAGGGCGGGCTCCGGCTTTCTACCTGGAGCGGATGCGGTGCACCCGCATCAGGTTGGTCAGCGGGCGGTCGCGGATCGGGTGGCCCATGAGGATGATGATGCGCTCCCCGGGAGCCACCAGCTTGGCGTCGAGGAGGTGGCGCTCCACGGCCTGCACCACCTCGTCGAGGGTGCCCACCTCGGTGCCGGTGACCAGCGGACGCACGCCCCAGACGAGCTGGATCTGGCGCGCCACCCGCTCCTCGGGGGTGAACGCGACGATCGGCGCTCCGGGCCGGTAGCGGGCCACCAGGCGGGCGGTGAAGCCGCTCTGGCTGAAGGCCACGATGCGGCTCACTCCCAGCTCCTCGGCGGCGGAGACGGCGGCGGCCGAGACCATGTCGGGGACTTCGAGAGAGACGTCGGTGGACTGGGCCGAGGGGTCCATCTCGAACGTGCGCCGCGCGTGAGCGTGGCCCAGGGGATGGAGGGTCGGCCGGTGGTCGTCGCTGCGGGCGTAGTCCTCCGCCTCCAGGATGATCCGCGCCATGGTCTTCACCACCTCGACCGGGTATTTGCCGATCGCGGTCTCGCCGGAAAGCATGAGCGCGTCGGCGCCGTCGAGAACCGCATTGGCCACGTCGGTGGCCTCGGCGCGGGTGGGGCGCGGCTGCTCGATCATCGACTCCAGCATCTGGGTGGCCACGATCACCGGCTTGCCCGTCCGGCGGCCGGCGGCGACGATCTTCTTCTGCAAGACCGGCACCGTGTAGAGAGGCACCTCGACGCCGAGGTCGCCGCGGGCCACCATCATGCCGTCCGCCGCCTCGGTGATCTCGTCCAGGTGCTCGATCGCCGTGGCGCGCTCCAGCTTGGCGACCAGCGGGATGCGGCCGCCGGCGCCCTCGACCACCCGGCGCAGCGCCTCGATGTGCGCCGCCTCGCCCACATAGCTCGCCGCCAGGTAGTCCGCCCCCTCCTGGACCGCGAAGGAGATGTCGGCGCGGTCCTTCTCGGAGATCTCGAACGGGAGATTGGTGTCCGGCAGGTTGATCCCCTTGCGGGTGCGCACCGGGCCGCCGTTGACCACCCGGGCCTTCACGCAAGCGGCTTCCTTCTCTCCTTCTTTCGAGACGATGCGCAGCTCGACCAGACCGCTGTCGATCAACACCCGCTCGCCGGCTTCCAGGTGCTCCAGGATCTCCGCATCCACCGGCAGGTCGGCGCCGGAGTCCTGGGCGCCGAGGGACACCTCCTCGCCGTTCTCCAGGCTGCGGCCCTCTCCGGGCAGCGTGCCGAGCCGATAGCGCGGCCCCATGAGGTCCATCACCACGGGGAGATGAGAGCTCTCCTCGCGGGCGAGGCGGCGCACCAGCTCGAGCGTCCTGGCGTGCTCGTCGTGCGTCCCGTGGGAGAGATTGAGGCGGAACAGATCGACGCCGGCGCGAATCAAGCCACGTAGAACGTCCTCCCGGGTGCTCACCGGCCCCAGCGTGGCCATGATCTTCGCGCGGCGCTCCATGGCGGGCAGTATAGCGGTCCGGCGGGGCGGGTCCGCCGTGCTACCATTTCGCTCCCCGCACGGAGGGTTGCTGCATGTTCGATGGTCTCCAGAGCAAGCTCCAGGACGTCTTCCAGAAGCTCAAGGGAGAAGGCCGGGTCACACCCGAGGCCCTGGATGCGGCGTTACGCCAGATCCGGCTCGCGCTCCTCGAAGCGGACGTCCATTTCCGCGTCGTCAAGCCGTTCATCGAACGGGTGCGCGAACGCTCGCTCGGCGCCGAGGTGATGGAGAGCCTGACGCCGGCGCAGCAGGTCATCAAAGTCGTCCGCGACGAGCTGACCGTCCTTCTCGGCGACGAGGGGAGCGAGCTGCGCCTCGACGGCCGGCCCACCGTCATCATGCTCTGCGGCCTCCAGGGCTCGGGCAAGACGACCACCGCCGGCAAGATCGCCAAGCGGCTCAAGAAGCGCGGCCGGCATCCGCTCCTGGTGGCCGGCGACCTGCAGCGCGCCGCCGCGGTGGAGCAGCTCAAGCAGGTGGGCAAGGGAGTGGACGTGCCGGTCCTCGAGCCCGAGCCCGGGGAGAAGGTGACCGACCTCGGCACCCGCGCCCTCGCCGTCGCCCGCCAGCGCGGCCACGACGTCATGATCCTGGACACCGCCGGCCGCCTCCACGTCGACACCGCGCTGATGGAGGAGATCCGGCAGCTCGCCGACCTCGTCGAGCCGCACGAGACCCTGTTCGTAGCCGACTCCATGACCGGCCAGGACGCGGTGAAGAGCGCCGAGCAGTTCGCCGCCTCCCTGCCCTTGACCGGCGTCATCCTCACCAAGCTCGACGGCGACTCGCGGGGCGGCGCCGCGCTTTCCATCCGCACCGTGGCCAAGGTGGCGATCCGCATGGTGGGCGTCGGCGAAAAGGCGGACGACCTCGAGCTCTTCCATCCCGAGCGCATGGCCTCGCGGATGATCGGCATGGGCGACGTCCTTTCGTTGATCGAAAAAGCCGAGCGCGGCCTCGACGCCGCGGAGACCGAGCGCCTCGCCAAGCGCATCGTCAGCAAGGAATTCACCCTCGAAGACCTGCGCGATCAGCTCCGCCAGATCCGTCGTCTGGGTCCGCTCGCCTCGGTCCTTGAGCTGCTCCCCAAAGTCGGTCCCCTCAAGGGCCTCGACGCCGCGCAGGTGGACGAAGGCGGCATGACCCGCATCGAGGCGATCATCAACTCCATGACCCCCCACGAGCGCCGCCGCCCCGACGTCCTGAACGGCAGCCGCAAGAAGCGCATCTCCATGGGTTCCGGCACCTCCGTCGCCGAGATCAACCGCCTCCTGAAGCAGTACCGCATGATGCAGAAGATGATGAAGGGCGTCCAGGGCAAGTGGCTGCGCAAAGCGATGGGCGGGATGGGGGCGGGGCGGTAAGGCGTCCGGCTCCTTGAGGATTACAGCGCGGGATGGGTATCACTGTCGAGGGTGCACCCTCGACTGCTAATCAACCTAAGCCACTATTTTTCCAACACTTACCACTGTCAGCTACCGTCAGCTTACGTCTGCTAACAACGCTGTTAATCAAGGGTCGGACGCCTCTACAGGGCGACGTAGAGAACGTGCTTGCCGCCTCCCTCGCGACGGAGGAACCCCTCATCTCCCGCCCACTTCTTCAAGTACCGAGAGACTTCTACCTTGGCTGACGGGGATTCCCCGAGCCCGAGGAGCTGTCTACAATCCCGAGGGGTAATTGAGCCATGATCTGCTACGAACTCCCTCACCAACTCAGCATAACGAAGCGGGTTGAGCCCACGAATCTTGGTATTGGGTGCCCTTCCCAAGAGATCTTTGGCAACCCCTTTCGACAGATGAAACGTCGCGGACTTGGTCCGCCCCTGCCGCTCGAGATCGTCGGCTGGAGCCGCATCCAGTCGGTCGAGGAGGGTGAGAATGTCCTCTGGGGTCGGAAGGGTCACAAGGAGGACTCTACAATCTTCTCGGCTTGTTTCCATGGGGGAGTCGGCAGCACGAGCGGAGGCAGCCGTGGAGGTGAAATCGGACGGCGAGCTGGGGGACCGGGCTCCCGAACGGGGAGAAGGCCCGTTCGAGCAGGGAGCTGGGGCCACCCGCTGGAACGGCGCCTCTCCCCGCTGGGGAGACCGCCCTCCCTGTTCGAACGCGCGTCCTCCCCGCTGGGGAGACCGGTCTCCCTGCTGGAACGGGCCACCTCCCCGCTCGGGGGACCTCTCCCCCTACTCGAACGGACCCTCTCCCCGTTCGAACGGGCTGCCTCCCCGTTCGAACCCTCGGCGGATGCATCCGCCGCCCTCCCCGGCGGGCGCGATAGAGTCCGCGTCCGTGGACGTCGCCCTCGCCACCTGCCGGGTGCTGCCGGAGCCGGACATCGATGAGGCGCCGACGCTCGCGGCGCTACGGGCCTCCGGAATCGACGCCGGGACGATCGCCTGGGACGACCCGGACGTCGACCCCTCCGCGGCAAGGCTGACGATCCTGCGGGCGACGTGGAGCTACCCGGAAGATCCGGCGGGGTTCCTCGCCTGGGTCGAGCGCGCGGCGGCGGTGACGGCGCTGTGGAACCCGGTCGCCGCGGTGCGCTGGAACCTGCACAAAGGATACCTCTTGGAGCTCGAACGCGCCGGAGTGCCGGTGGTGGCGACCTGTCTCGTCCGGCGAGGCGAGACGACGCCGCTGGCGGAGATCCTGGCCGCACGGGGCTGGAGCGACGTGATCATTAAACCCGCCGTCTCCGCGGCGTCGCGCCTCACGCTGCGCAGCGGACCGCAGACGCTGGCCGCCGGCGAAGCGCATCTGCGGCGTGTGGCGGCTCGCGAGGACGTCCTGGTCCAGTCCTATCTCCCGTCCGTGGAAAGCTACGGAGAGCGCGCGTTGGTGTGGATCGACGGCGAGCTGACCCACGCCGTCCGCAAGGCGTCCCGCTTGGACGGGAGGAACGAGTCGATCACCGGGCCGGTACCGATCTCACCTGCCGAGGCCGAGGTGGCCCGTGCTGCCCTTGCCGTGGTCGATGCTCCGCTGCTCTACGCTCGCATTGACGTCGCGCCCGGTGCGGACGGCTCGCCGCGGGTGATGGAGCTGGAGCTCATCGAGCCTTCACTGTACTTCCCCTACAGCCGGGAGGCGCTCGAACGATTCGTGCGGGCGGTCAGGCGCCTGTAGCGCCTCGACCTCGCGGAGGAATTCGTCCCCCCGGCCCCCCAGCCACTCGGCCTCGAGGTCCCGGAAGAGGCGATCGCGGCGGTCGCGGTTCTGGCGCGCGAGGGCGAGGAGGCCGGGTTGCTGGGTGCGGGCGCGCTCGGCGCGGAGGAGCGTCTCGTCGGAGGTCTCGGCGAGGGCCAGGGCGAGGAGGCGGCGGGCGCGCTCGGCGGCGGCGGTCTCCACGGCTGTGGCCAGCTCCGCGGCCAGGACGTGAGCGTCGTGCAACTCGCCGAGCAGGTCCTGGAGCTCTTTCAGCCGTTTGACCAGGGGAACGGCTCCAGGCAGCTCGGCGGGCTCGCCGGCGAAAGGCTCCAGGAGATAGCGCAGGCGCTTGGCGCTGATCCGCGCGCGGTGGGCGGCTTTCTCGTCCTCCGCGGTCTCGACGCGGGCGAGGCGGGCGGCGAGATCGGCGGTCTGCTCCCTGAGGATGGCTGCGGTGACGTCGCCGAGGGTCGGATGCGGACCATTGGGCTCCAAATGGACCTCTGCCCGGTAGACCGAAAGGCGCTGGCGCAGCTCGCGTTCGAGGTCGGGGAATTCGCTCCCCACCAGGTCGGCGAGCTTTCCGTAGGCAGCGCGCATGCGCTCGTCGAGGCGGCCGATCTCCCAGGCCAGTCCGGCGCGATGGCCGCGGATCAGGTGCTTGCCGCGGCTGCGCAGCCACTCCACCTGGACCTCGGAGTCGCGGCCCGGCCCCGTGGCCCTGGCCAGGCGGCGCAGGCGGCGGGCCAGCTTCTTCGGCACGCTGCCGGCAAGAGCCTCTTTGTACGCCCGCAGGCAGCTCCGCAACCGCCGCAGGCCGACCCGGAAATCGTGCAGCGCCTCGGCGTCCGCCGGGGAAGCCGCGGACGCGGACGGGTCGTGCAGGCGGGACCACGCGGCAGCGGCCTGGTCGAGGAAGGAGAGGGCGAGGCGGCGGGCTCCTTCTTCGGGAGGGCGGGCGAGCAGGCCGGGGGCGTCCACGGTCAGCCTGCCAGGTCCCGGAGCTGCGCGGGCGTCAGGGCCCAGACCAGCGTCCCTGTGCCCGGGGCAAGCTTACCGGCCAGCTCGAGGAGCGCGGCGCCTCCCTTGCGGAAGGCGAAGATCCGCCGCTCACCGCCGGTCAGGAGCCAGGACAGGATCAGGCTGATGCTTGGATCGTGCCCCACGGCGGCGATGGTGCCGTGCTTCTGATGCCGCAGCCAGCGCAGGAAGTCGGCGGGTTTGGCGTCGGGGGACAGCTCGTCGATCTCCACCTCGTGGAGGCCGCCGTAGACCGAGTCGACGATGGCGCCGGTCTGGGCCGCCCGGGTGAGCGGGCTGGTCGCCAGGAGGTCGATGTCGGGCACCAACCCGCGCAGGCCGCGGGCGGCCTGCTTCATCTTCTTGCGCCCGTCGTCGGTGAGCGGCCGCAGGCCGTCGTCCTTGCCGGTGCGGGCGAAATCGTCGCGTTCCTCGGCGATGGCGTGACGGATCAGGAGCAGTCTCATGCGCGCATCCTCCCTTCCCTAGACACATAACGCGTTCCGGCGAAATTGCCAAGGTGGGGCGTGTGTCGGCTGTGTGATAGCGTCCTCACGATGGTGTCCACGACAGCCCTCAGGCGCACGCCACTCTATCCCTGTCACGCCGAGCTGGGCGCCAAGCTGGTCGATTTCGCCGGCTGGGAGATGCCGGTGCAGTACGACGGCGTGATCGACGAGCACCGGGCCGTGCGCACGGCCGCCGGGATGTTTGACGTCTCCCACATGGGCGAGGTGCGGGTGCGCGGCGCGGGCGCCGAGGCGTTCCTGCAGCGGCTCACCCCGAACGACGTCGCCAAGCTCGTCCCCGGACGCGCCCACTACAGCGGCCTGCTCACCGACCGCGGCACGTACATCGACGACGTGCTGGTCTACCGGCTGGCGGCGGACGACTTCCTGGTAGTGGTGAACGCCTCGAACGCCGACCGCGACTTCGCGTGGATCGCCGAGCGGGCCGCGGCCGGCGTCACAGTGACCAACGAGAGCGACCGCTACGCGCTGATCGCCGTCCAGGGGCCGCGGGCGGTCGCGATCCTGCAGCCGCTCATGACCCCGGGCGCCACCGACCTGCGCTATTACGGCTTCCTGCGCGGCGAGGTGGCGGGCAAGCCGGCGATCCTCTCGCGCACCGGCTACACCGGCGAGGACGGCTTCGAGCTCTATCTCGACCCCGAGGACGCGCCGGAGGTCTGGCGCCGCCTCCTCGACGCCGGGGTGAAGCCCGCCGGCCTGGGCGCCCGCGACACGTTGCGCCTGGAAGCTGCCATGGCCCTCTACGGCCACGAGATCGACGAGACGACGACGCCGTTCGAGGCAGGGCTGGCCTGGGTGGTCAAGCTCGACAAGGGCGATTTCCTGGGGCGCGAGGCGCTGGCGGCGCAGCGCGCCGCCGGGCTCGCCCGGAAGCTCGTCGGCTTCGAAGTCCAGGGCCGGGGAATCGCGCGCCAGGGTCACACGGTTGTCTCCCGGGAGGGTGGAGAGGCGGTGGGCGCGGTGACCAGCGGGACCTGGAGCCCGACGTTCGAGAAAGCTCTCGGAATGGCTTACGTTCCCTTGGCGATGTCGGCTCCGGGCGCCGCGCTGACCCTCGACGTCAGGGGCAAGGCGGTCCCGGCCATAGTCGTCGATCTGCCGTTCTACCGCCGGGCGAAATGAGGGCCGCCGGCCAAAGGCTTGCAGGCGGCCTTTGATGGTATAAACGGCAGGGAGCCCCACCGCAGCCAACGCCGCTTCGTCCGGACCGTGCGCACGCCTCACCCGAGCGGGCCGGACCAGCCAAACTGGAGGAGAGATCGAGGATGTATCCGACCGAGTATCTCTATTCGAGGGAGCACGAGTGGATCCACGTCCAGGACGCCGTGTGCACGCTGGGCATCACGGAGTTCGCGCAGCAGGAGCTCGGCGAAGTGGTGTTCGTGGAGTTGCCGGAAGTCGGCCAGATCTTCGACGCCAGCGATGAGGTCGGCACGATCGAGTCGGTCAAGGCGGTGGCCGAGGTGTATACCCCCGTGGCCGGCGAGGTGGTCGAGATCAACGACGCCGTGGTCGACGATCCCGAGCTGATCAACGAAGACCCCCATCACGAGGGTTGGCTGATCAAGATCCGCTTCTCTTCGGCGGCGGACCTGAAACAGCTCATGAACGCCGAGAAGTACGAGGAGTTTGTGAAGAGTGGAGAAGCTTAAGGATCCACCGCCTTTCGCGATGTCCGCGCACGCCGGCGCGCAGCCGGCGGGGCCGGCCGCGCATTCTGTCCTCGATCCCACCGACACCTTCGTCCGCCGTCACATCGGGCCGAGCGACGACGAGATCGGCGCCATGCTCGGTCTGCTCGGTCTGGGCTCGCTGGAAGACCTGGTGCGGGAGACCGTGCCCGCGGCGATCCGTCTGCGGGCTCCGTTGACCCTGTCGTCGATCCCGGCCGGCCGCGAGCTCGGCGAGCGCGAGACGCTGGAAGCGCTGCGCCGGCTGGCGGAGCGGAACCAGGTGTTCCGCTCCTTCCTCGGCATGGGCTATCACGACTGCATCGTCCCCGGCGTCATCCAGCGCAACATCCTGGAAAGCCCCGGCTGGTACACGCAGTACACGCCGTACCAGGCCGAGATCTCGCAGGGCCGTCTGGAGGCGCTGCTCAACTACCAGACGATGATCGCCGACCTGACCGGCCTGCCGATGGCCAACGCGTCGCTCCTCGACGAGGGGACGGCGGCGGCCGAGGCGATGCACATGTGCCGGGCGTTGACGGACGACGACAAGGGGATCTTCTTCGTGGCGGACGACTGCCATCCGCAGACGATCCAGGTGGTGCGCACCCGCGCCGAGGCGATCGGCGTCGAGCTGCGCGTGGGGTCCAGCGCGGCACCGGACCTCTCGGGCGTCTTCGGCGTCCTGGTCCAGTACCCGGCCACCGACGGCCGTATCGTCGACTACGGACCGCTGGTCGAGAAGGCGCACGCCGCCGGCGCCCTGGTGGTGGTGGCCGCGGACCTCCTGTCGCTCGTCCTGTTGCGTCCGCCGGGCGACTTCGGGGCCGACATCGCGGTGGGCTCGGCGCAGCGGTTCGGCGTGCCGCTGGGGTACGGCGGTCCGCACGCGGCGTTCCTGGCCACCCGCGACGAGCACAAGCGGCAGCTCCCCGGCCGGGTGATCGGCGTCTCCAAGGACCGCAACGGCAAGACCGCCTACCGCATGGCGATGCAGACCCGCGAGCAACACATCCGGCGCGAGAAGGCGACGAGCAACATCTGCACGGCGCAGGTGCTGCTCGCCATCATGGCCGGCATGTACGCGGTCTACCACGGTCCGGAGGGGCTGCGCCGCATCGCCCGCCGCGTCCACGCCCTGGCGGCGACGCTGGCCGCGGGTCTGCGCGGTCTGGGCTACGACCTCGGGGCCGCGCCGTTCTTCGACACCCTGCGGGTGGGTTTCGCCGGCCGCTCCCCCGGCGCGGTGGACGCGGTGCTGGTCGCAGCTCGCGCGCGGCGGATCAACCTGCGGCGGCTGGCCGACGACGCGGTGGGCATCGCGCTCGACGAAACGGCGACCGCCGCCGACCTGGAGGATGTCCTGGAAGCCTTCGCGGGCGAGCGGGTCGAGCTGGCCGCGGTGGAGACCGGCTTCGAACCGCCGCACGCCCGGGCGTCGGACTTCCTGACCCATCCCGTGTTCCACCGCTTCCACACCGAGCACGAGATGCTGCGCTACATCAAGCGGTTGGAGTCGCGGGACTTGTCGCTCGCCACCTCCATGATCCCGCTCGGCTCGTGCACGATGAAGCTCAACGCCACGGCGGAGATGGTGCCGCTCTCCTGGCCCGGCTTCTCGTCGCTCCATCCGTTCGCGCCGGTCGAGCAGGCGGAGGGCTACCAGACCCTGTTCCGCACGCTGGAGCGCTGGCTGTGCGAGATCACCGGCTTCACCGCCTGCTCGCTGCAGCCGAACGCCGGCGCGCAGGGCGAGTACACCGGCCTGATGGTGATCCGCGCCTGGCATCGGAGCCGCGGCGACGGGCATCGCAACGTCTGTCTGATCCCGGTCTCCGCCCACGGCACGAACCCGGCGTCGGCGGTGATGGCGGGGATGCGGGTGGTGGTGGTGTCCTGCGATGCGCACGGCAACGTGGACCTGGCCGACCTGCGGGAAAAGGCCGCGGCCCACCGCGACCACCTGGCGGCCCTGATGGTGACCTACCCGTCGACCCATGGCGTGTTCGAGGAGGCGATCCGCGAGATCTGCACGATCGTCCACGAGCACGGCGGCCAGGTGTACATGGACGGCGCCAACATGAACGCCCAGGTCGGCCTCTGCCGTCCCGGCGACTTCGGCGCCGACGTCTGCCACTTGAACCTGCACAAGACGTTCTGCATCCCGCACGGCGGCGGCGGCCCCGGCATGGGGCCGATCTGCTGCGCCGAGCACCTGGCACCCTTCCTTCCCACCCATCCGGTGGTGGCGACGGGCGGCAGCGAGGCGATCGGCCCGGTCTCGGCGGCGCCCTGGGGGAGCGCCAGCATCCTCACGATCTCCTGGGTCTACATCGCGCTGATGGGCGCGGCGGGGCTGACGAAGGCGACCGAGGTCGCCATCCTCAACGCCAACTACATGGCGGCGCGGCTGCGCGAGCATTTCCCGGTGCTCTACAGCGGGCGCAATGGCCGGGTGGCCCACGAATTCATCCTCGACCTGCGCCCGTTCAAGGCGGCGGGCGTCGAGGCGGAGGACGTGGCCAAGCGGCTGATGGACTGGAGCTTCCACGCGCCGACCCTGTCGTTCCCGGTGCCCGGCACCTTGATGATCGAGCCGACGGAGAGCGAGTCGAAGGCGGAGCTGGACCGTCTCTGCGACGCCTTGATCGCCATTCGCGACGAGATCCGCGCCGTGGAAGAGGGGCGGATGGACCGCCACGAGAACCCGCTGAAGCTGGCGCCTCACACCGCGGACGACATCGCGTCGGACGCCTGGAACCGGCCCTACGGCCGGGAGCAGGCGGTCTTTCCGGCGGCCTGGGTGCGCGAGCGCAAGTTCTGGCCCTACGTCGGGCGCATCGACAACGTATGGGGTGACCGCAACCTGTTCTGTACCTGTCCGCCGCTGGAGAGCTACGGCACGACGTGAAGCGGATCGAGCTGATCCTGCTGGCGCTGTTCCTGGCGTGCTGGGTCCTGAGCATCGCGGTGTTCTTCCACCTGTTGCGGCTCGACGGCGCGGCGCCGCTGGGGTTCTACGGGCTGTACGGCATCGCGGCGTCGCTCGGTTGGCTGTTCGGCAACATCTACGTGCAGCGCACGCGCAAGATGGAGAAGCCGGACCGCCGTCCCTTCTGGGCGATCTACTTCTTCGGTCCGCTCGGCGTCGTCTACCTCCTGCGCTCCATGGAGCCCCTCGACTTCCAGCGCGCCGCGCCCTTCGTCCTCCTCTACGCCTGGGCGGTGTACTCCATCTTTTTCGCGGTGCCGGTGGTGGTGCGCATCCCCTTTGCGGGAAAGCGGTAGGTGCAAGCTGGAGCTGCTCTACCTGATCACCGCGACAGCGACCAGTGGATCCGGATACGTCCGGGCTCGACGATCCACAGCTGGCCCCGTGGTGACTCGATCTTGACGGCGGAAGCGATTTGACGCACGAGGTCTTGCATACCCTTCAGGGTGGGGCGGGGATGTCGAAGGACGATCAGCCCCGCATATCTTTCTGGCGGATAGCTCAGAATCTGAGCGAAACCCATATCGACCGAGATAAGACACAAGTCCAGATCCTGGCAGATCTGTGCGACGACCTCGTCGGCCGAGCCATTCAGTCCTTCCTCAGCCGTGGTCGAGACGCGATGGCCCTCCCTCTCTAGCGGCTCACGCCAGCGAGGATCGGCATTTTCATCGAGCTTGAAGTGCAAGCCGTTCAATTCGGTTCGAGCGGCAATACGCGTTCGCGGGCAAGCTCAGCCGCATAGGTGAGGCAAGCCTGGACATCTTCCCGGGTGAGGGAGGGATGGGCGGAGAGGATCTCCTCGACACTCTCGCCATTGGCGAGATACTGGATGATGAGCCAAGCCATGATCCGCGTTCCCCTGACACACGGCTGGCCATGGCAAATCTGAGGATCGATGCTGATGCGTTCCAACTTCGGGTCCATCTGGAGATCTCCCTCGGATCAAGTCCCCCGGGGTCAAGGGCATCCTATCCCTCTTTTTCTGCATGGTACCATCGCCGCGATGAATGACGCGGATCTCTCTTCCCGGATCGATGCGCTGGTGGCGGACCTTGCCGGCCGCGGCTCGGTGCTGGTGGCCTATTCAGGCGGCGTGGATTCGGCGGTCGTGGCGGCTCTGGCGCACCGGGCCCTGGGTGACCGGTCGATCGCCGTGACGGCGGCGGCGGAGACGCTCGCTGGGGCGGAGCTCGACCATGCGCGGAGAGTGGCGGCGGAGATCGGGATTCGGCATGAAGTGGTGACGTACAACGAGCTGGACGATCCGGAGTTCGTGGCCAATCCAGCACACCGGTGCTATGTCTGCCAGGGGATGCGGATGGATACCATGCTCGCCGAGGCGGCGCGCCGGGGTTTCGCGGTGGTCTGCGACGGCACCAACGCCTCCGATCCGGGGCCGGACCGGCCAGGCCTGGCGGCGATCCGCGAGCGCGGGATCTTTTCGCCGCTCCTCGCCCATGGGATCGACAAGGCGACGACACGATCCATAGCGCTCGCGATCGGGCTGTCGGTATGGGACCGGCCGGCCAACGCCTGCCTCTCGTCGCGCATCCCGCACGGGCAGGTGGTGACGCTGGGCAAGCTGCGCCGCATCGAATCGGCCGAAGAGGTGCTGGCCTCCCACGGATTCCGCGTCATCCGGGTGCGCCACGACGGCGGCGCCGCCCGCGTCGAGGTCGGACCGGACGAGGTGCCGCGCCTTGCCACCCTCTGGGATGACGTCGAGCCGCGCCTGCGCGGTCTCGGTTTTGGCATGGTGTCCTACGATCCGGAGGGTTACCGGCGGGGCGGCGCCGATCGGGTCACAGGGTCGTGAACCCTGACCAGCTCCGCGAGCTCCTGGAAGGGGTCGCCGCCGGTACGCTGGCGCCCGAGCAAGCCCTCGGTCAGCTCGCCGAGCTTCCCTACGCCGACCTCGGCTTCGCCAAGCTGGACCTCCACCGCGAGCTGCGCAATGGTCTGCCCGAGACGGTCTACGGCGAGGGAAAGACAGCCGCCGACCTGGAGGCGATCGTCGGCCGCATGCTGGAGGCTCACGGCCGCGTGCTGGTCACCCGGGTGCGACCCGAGGCGGCCGCGGCGCTGCGCGAAGCTCATCCGGAGGCGGTCTACCACGAGCGCGCCCGCCTGGTCACCGCCGGTGCTTCCCACACGCCGCTCCCGGGGACGATCACCGTCCTCGCCGCCGGCACCTCGGATCTCGGTGTGGCCGAAGAGGCCGCGGTCTGCGCCGGCTGGTTCGGGCATCGCGTCGAGACGTTGTACGACGTCGGCGTCGCCGGTCTCCACCGGCTGCTGGGCAACTTGACCGCGATCCGTAGCGCCGACGTGGTCATCGCCGTGGCGGGCATGGACGGCGCCCTCCCCACGGTCGTCGCGAGCCTGGTTGCCGCACCCGTGGTGGCGGTCCCCACCAGCATTGGCTATGGCGCCGCGTTCGGCGGCCTCGCCGCCCTCCTCACCATGCTCAACGGCTGCGCACCCGGCATCGGGGTGGTCAACATCGACAACGGCTACGGCGCCGCGGTGCTGGCGAGCCGGATCGCGCGCCGTCTCTCCACAAGCATCGCATCGCCGTAGGAGTAAAACCGATACCCTTCGCGGATCGCCTCCGCGTACGCTGCCAGGACACGCTCCCTTCCCGCGAAGGCGGACACCAGCATCAGCAGAGTGGACCGGGGGAGGTGGAAGTTGGTGAGGAGGACGTCCACCACCTGGAAGCGGAATCCCGGTGTGATGAACAGCTCGGTGGCACCGCTCCCGGCCTCGATCTTTCCGCGACCGCCGCTCAGGACCGCCGATTCCAGCGTCCGCACCACAGTAGTCCCCACCGCCACGATCCGGCCGCCCCGGTCGCGGGTGCGCCTGATCGCAGCTGCCGTTTCGGCCGGCACCTCCCAGCGCTCGCGCTCCATCCGGTGATCCGCGATCCGCTCGGCGGTGACCGGTTTGAAGGTGCCGAGGCCGACGTGCAGGGTGACCATCGCCGTTTCCACGCCCGCGCCGCGGATCTCCGCGAGCAGCTCTTCCGAAAAATGAAGGCCCGCGGTCGGAGCGGCGATCGCGCCCGGATGCCGCGCGTAGACCGTCTGGTAAAGCTCCTTGTCCTTGTCGTCCTTGCCGTCCTTTTGGTCCTTCGACCGATGGATGTACGGCGGCAGTGGCACGTGTCCGAGGCGCTCGAGGTGCGGCTCGATCGGCTCGGAGAAGCGCAAGCGGTGGCGGCCGGAAGGGTCCTTCTCGATCACCTCAGCGGTGAGGAGATCGTCAAAGACGATGACCGTCCCTGGCTGGGCACGGCGGCCGGGCTTGACGAGCGCGTTCCACTCCCGGTCACCCGCTTTTTCCGTCACCAGGACTTCGAACTTTCCGTTTTCGCTGTAGAGGCGGGCCGGGATCACGCGCGTGTCGTTGAGGACGAGGAGGTCGCCCGGACGCAGCAAGCGCGGCAGGTCGCGCACAGTGCGGTGGCGCTCCGGTCCTTCGCGATCCAGCACCAGGAGGCGGCTCTCCCCGCGCGGGACCGGCTGCTGCGCGATGCGGTCGGCCGGGAGGTCGTAGTCGAAGTCGCTGGTGAGCACGGCGGCCGACCGTTCAGCCCACGGTCATGCGACGCAGCAGGTCCCAGCCGAGGGCGAAGGCGACCAGCATCAGCCCGGCGGCGGTCCAAAAGGGCGAGCGGATGCCTACCGTCTGGAACATCCACGGCCCGGCGAGCGGCCCGAGCGTGCGGGCGAGCGCGCCGTAGGAGCGGTAGATGCCGCTCACGCCTCCCTGCTCGCCGGCATCGGTGAGCAGGCTCAGGAGGCCGAGGCTGGACGGGTTGTGCAGCCCCGATCCGAAGGCGAGGAGGGCGAGACCGGGAAGGATGAGCCAAGGGTTGCCCGCGAGAGGCAGGACGGCGAGGCCGGCCGCCATCACCAGGATGCTGTCGAGGATCAGCCGCCGCTCGCCGAACCGCTTGACCAGCGGGCCCACCAGCCCCCCCTGCACCGCCACCAGGAGGACGCCGACGAAGACGAACAGCCAGGCGGTCTTCGCCATCCCGAACCCGAATCGCGCCTGGCAGTAGAGAGCGAGGCTGGTCTCCATCATCGAGAAGCAGAAGGTGACCAGGAAGGCGAGGAGCATCAGCCCGCGGACCGGCGGGTTCTGCCAGACGCGGACCAGGCTCTGCGGCTCGAACCACGCCCCCTTCACTCGGCCGCGCACCTCCGGCGGCAGCGACTCTTTGAGCCAGATCAGGGCGGCGGCGAGGTTCACGGCGCCGAAACCGGCGGCGGCGAGAGGGACGGCCCGCGGGCCGATCTGAGCGAGGATTCCCCCCAGGGCGGGGCCGAGGATGAAGCCGAGACCGAAGGCCGCTCCCACCACCATGCCCATGGCCTTCGAGCGCTCCGCCGGCTGCGTCACGTCGGCGACGTAGGCCTGGGCGATGCCGTAGTTGGCGGCCGCGACGCCGGCCAGCGCCCGGGCGGCGAGCAGCCAGGCGAACGAGTGGGCGAAGGCGAAAAGGAGATAGGCGGCGATGCTGCCGGCGATGGAGACCAGCAAGACCGGCCGGCGACCGACGCGGTCCGACAGACGGCCCAGGGGTGGCGCGAAAAGGAGCTGCGTCAGGCTGAACGAAGCGAAGAGCCATCCCACCTGGGCGGGCGTGGCGTGGAGCTCTTCCGCGTAGAACGGCAGGAGCGGGATGATCATCCCGAACCCGATCAGGTCCAGGAGCACGGTCACGAAGACCGGGATCAGAGCGCGGCGGGAAGTCACAGGGGCGGGAGCATAGCATCGGCTGTGCTGCGAGACCGGTCCCGGCTGCGCGGGTCGAGGGCGTCGCGCAGGCCGTCGCCCACGAGATTCAAGGCAATCACGGTGAGCGAGATCGCCAAACCCGGAAACAGCGCGATCCACCAGGCCGAGAAGAGCGCGCTGGGGCTCCTCCCCTCAGCCACCATGTTCCCCCAGCTCGCCATGGGCGGCTGCACGCCGAAGCCTAGAAACGACAGCGACGACTCGGCGAGGATCGTGTTGCCGACCAGGAGCGTCGTCTGGATCAGCACCGGCGTCATGGCGTTGGGCAGCAGATGGCGCCAGAAGATGGCGAAGGGGTGCTGCCCGAGAGCCCGCGCGGCGAGCACGAACTCGCTCTGGCGCAAGCCCAGCAGCTCCGCCCGCAACAGCCGGCTGATCCCCATCCAGCCCGTGCCGCCGAGGATCAACACCAGCGGTCCGAGCCCCGGTCTGAACAGCGCTGTCAGCGCGATGATCAGGAAGATGAAAGGGAAGGCGAGGAACGCATCCACCAGGCGCATGAGCACGCTGTCGAGAAACCGCCCGCCGAGGGCGGCGGCGGACCCCACGGCGACGCCGAGGGAGAGGGCGAGCAGCACGGAGACTGAACCGACAAGGAAAGAGATCCGTCCGCCGTAGAGCAGCCGCGACCAGAGGTCGCGGCCCAGGTGGTCGGTGCCGAGGAAGAAGCGCCGGTGGTCCGCGACGCCGTTCGCGGTCAGATTCAGCACGTCCGCCGCGGGAAGGACCTCCTGCCGCTCCCGGGCCGTGATCCGCAGGCCGCCCGGCACCCGTTCGACCCGTTCCGCGAGGCGCCAGCTCCCGTCGGCAAGGTGCACCGCGGCGAGGACCGTCCCCGGAGGCCGATTCTTGGCGACCGCCGCATCCGTCTGCTCGGCGGGATCGTACGGCGCGAGCCAGGGTGCTGCCAGGGGCGGCAGGGCGAGAGCGAGCAGGAGGACGAGGCTCCACGGCACGGTAGAAGAAAAACGCCTCCCGCGTTCCTCAGCCATGGCGCCCCTCATCGCGCACCCGCGGATCGGCGGCGGCGTGCGCCAAGTCGGCCAGCAGGTTGCCCACGGCGACCAGGACACCGGAGAGGGCGGTGGTCGCGAGGATGACCGGGTAGTCGCGGGTCCCGACCGCGGTGAAGGTCAGCCAGCCGAGGCCGGGCCAGGAGAAGACGGCTTCGATGATCAGGGATCCGCTGAGAAGCGCGGGGAGGACGAGGCCAAAGAGCTGGATGAGCGGTGTCAGGGCGTTGCGCAGCCCATGCACCCACACCACGCGGGCCTCGGACAGCCCCTTCGCACGGGCGGCGCGGATGAAGTCGCGGCTCATCACTTCGAGCAGGCTGCCGCGCAGGAAGCGGATGGTCGAGCCGGCGCCAAGAAGGCCCAGGACGAGCGCCGGCAGCGCCAGATGGCGGAGGACGTCGAACAGGCTGGCCATGGAACCAGCCCCGCCTGCGCCGGAGGGGTAGCCGCCGGCCGGAAAGATGGGCCAGACGTAGGAGAAGAGGAGGATGGCCATCAGGCTGAGCCAGAACGCCGGCTGCGCGAGGAGGAGGAGAGAGACCACCCGGATGGCGTGGTCGGCGCCGCGGCGGCGCGCCGCGAGGATGCCGAAGAGGAGGCCGGCGGCGTAATCCACCACCAGGGCGGTGCTCGCCAGGAGCGCCGTGCGGGGCACGCAGTCGGCGATCACGGCAGTCACCGCCCGTTGCTGCGAGAACGAGATCCCCCAGTCGCCGTGCAGCACGATCGCGCCGAGCCAGGCCAGGTACTGCTCGGGCAACGGGCGGTCGAGGTGATACAGGCGCTCCAGCCGGGCGCGTTGCTCCGCCGTCATGCGCTGGTCTTCGAACAGATGGATCGGGTCTCCCGGCCCGAGATGGATCAGGAAGAAGGTGACGGTGAGGACCAGGTAGAGGAGGAGGAGCGAGGCGGCCAGGCGCCGCAGGACGAAGGCGAGCACGGGGTCAGCCCGGCGGCTCGACCCACCAGTCCTTCAGGTTGAAGAAGGAGCAAACGACATTGGGGTTCGCTCCATGAACACGCTTGTTGATCGGGGCGAGCCGCTGCGACTCCCAGAGGAACGTCACCGGCTGGTCGCGATAGAGGATCTCCTGGACCTGATCGAGCTGCGGGCGGGCCCCGAGGATGTCCGGCTGCGCGGCGATGGAGTCGATGAGGCGGTCGACCTCGGGGTTCGCGTAGCGTTCGAAGTTGCTCCCTTCGCGGCCGGGCCCGGGGATCGAGCTGCTGTGGAAATTTCCTGTCAGGTCGAGGCTGGTGTCGAGGCTCAGGCCGATGATGAGCGCGGGGAGCTGGCCGCTGTTGCTCTTGGCGACCAGAGTGTTGAACTCCAGGACGCGCGGCGCGGCGCGGACTCCCACCTTCGCGAGCTGCTGCTGGATCATCACCGCCGCGTCCGCCCGTTGCTGGTTGCCGGCGTTGCTCGGCAGCTCGAACGCGAAGGGCTTGCCGTTGCGGTCGAGCACTCCGTCGCCGTCGCTATCCTTCCACCCCTTGGACTCCAGGATCCGGCGCGCGCCGGCGGGATCGTAGGGGAGCGGCTTGAGCGTGCGGTCGTGGGCCCAGACGGAAGCGATGATCGGCGACACGGCGATGCGGCCGTAGGGGCCCAGGATCGTGTCGACGATCGCCTGGCGGTCGATGGCCATGGTCAGCGCCCGCCGCACGTCGCGGTCCGCGAACAGGGGATCGGCGTTGTTCCACGCCACGAAGACATACAGGTTGGACCAGTAGGCGATCAGGTCGAGGCGCGGATCGGCCTTGATCCGCGGCGCGTCGCTCGGCGGCACCTGCGACGTGAAGTCGGCCTCGCCGTTCAGGAGCTGGACGAGGATGCTGCCGGGATCGAGGGTGATGCGCATCACCACGCGGTCGAGATACGGGCGGTCCTTCTCGAAATAGCGTTCGTTGCGCTTCAGCACGACCTCCTGCTGCGGCGTCCAGGAGGCGACCACGAACGGGCCGGAGAAGACGGCGTGCTGCTTGAACCAATCGGCGCTCTGCCGCCACTTGGCGAACGGGAGCTGCGCCCAGGCGTGCTTGGGGAGGATGACCCCTTCGTTGACGTCCCCCATCTGCTTCGCATAGGCGCGCTTGAAATGGAAGCGGGCGGTGTGGGGGTCCACCACCTCCACGTCGCGGATCTCGCGCTTCATGAACGAGCTGTCCCAGGCCACGGCAGGGTCGGTCTGCGCCTGCCAGGTCCAGCGCACGTCCTCGGCGGTGATGGGCACGCCGTCGCTCCACACGGCGTCCGGGCGCAGGTGAAAGGTCAAAGTCAAATGATCAGGGGACCAGTCGTAGGACGTCGCGAGCTCAGGCGCGAACGTGGGCGGATGCTCAGCGAAGTCCGGCTGCTCCAACCTCAGATGGCTGAAGACCGCCCAGAGAAGCTCGCGGGTGGGCAGACTGGAGGGGTTGGTGTACTCGTTGAGACCCGCCGGCTCGGCGATCCAGGCCGTGGTGATCGCGCCGCCGCGCCGGGGGGTTGCCGCGGCCCCTGCTCCTTGGGGAGTCTGCTTCCCACCGCGCCCGCAACCGGCGAGCAGCGTGATCGCCAGCAACAAGCGGGGTAGCAGGGTCCGGGCCGGACGGCCGATCGCGATGCCGATCATGAGAGGCGCGGCCATGGTATCCGAGAGAGCGCCTCCAAGAGAAGCCTTGGCCGGTGCGTTATCCTTACCGAGCCATGGTCTCGGCTCCGAAACCGGTGCTGTCGCGCCGCCTGCTGATCGCGTCCCTCGTCTTCGGGCTCTTCGTCCTGCTCGATATCGCTCTGTTCGGTTGGCTGATCTTCCGCTCGCTTTCCCAGCGCGAGATCGAACGGCTGCTGCTCGAGACCCGCACCGACGCCGAGAACCTGGCGAAGCAGATCGCGCGGCGCGCCGAGCGCCAGGGCAAGGACCTCTACACCGCCGTCGCCAGCGAGCGCGAGACCCAGACCTACATCGATTCGATCCTGCGCGAGCGCGAAATCGTCCAGAGCGTGAACATCCGCGACAAAAACGGCGTCCTGGTCTTCCGGAGCGTGCGCCAGACCAATCTCGCCATGAAGCCGCCTTCCGAGGCGCCGCCCGTGGGCTCGACCGAGCTGCCCAGCCCACCGGAGAAGAAGACGGCGGAGTGGGAGTCCGAGCCCTACGCGGTGCCGGACGTCAAGGTGCCGATCGGCGACTTCGGCCAGCTCCAGATCGGCATCAGCGCACCGGAGCTGGCGAAGCGCATCGAGACGCTGCGCCGCGAGCTCATCCAGCAGGCGTCGTTCATCGGCGTCGTCTCCGTGGTGCTGCTGTTGAGCGCCTACGCGGCCATCTGGCTCCTCCTGCGGCGCGCGCGCAGCCTCGAGGTGCAGACCGCGGAGGCCGAGCGCATGGCCTACATCGGCACCCTGGCATCCGGGCTGGCGCACGAGATCCGCAACCCGCTCAACTCGCTCAACCTCAACATGCAGATGCTCGCGGAGGAGCTCGACGAGCACGGCGGCGCGGCGCCGACCGGCAAGCGCCTGCTGGGCATCACGCGCTCCGAGATCAGCCGGCTGGAGCGCCTGGCCACCGACTTCCTGGCCTATGCCAAGCCGCGGCCGCTCGAGCTCGAAGAGCTTCCCGCGGTCCGGCTCCTGGAGCGCATCCCGCAGGTCCTGGCGGGAGAGATCCAGCAGCGGCGGGCGCAGGTGACGGTGGAGGACAGGAGCGGCGGCGCCCGCGTGCGGGTGGACGCCGCGCAGATCGATCAGCTCCTCCTCAACCTGGTGCAGAACGCTCTCCTGGCGAGCGAGGAGGCCGGCCGCAGGCCGGTGGTGAAGCTCACCGTCCAGCGCCAGGGGCCATGGGTGCTCTTGGGCCTGGAAGACAACGGCAACGGCATCCCGCCCGAGGAGCAGCCGAAGATCTTCGACCTTTTCTACTCGACACGGAAAGGCGGGACCGGCCTCGGTCTCGCCATCGTGGACCGCATCGCCCGCGCCCACGGCGGCCGGGTGTCGGTCGAGAGCACGCCGGGCGCAGGTACGGTGATGACGCTCGAGCTGCCCGCGGTCACCACCCCGGAGCCGTCGCCGCAGGAAGCCCTCGAAGCCTTGGGTTGATCCGCAAAAACAGAAAGCCCCAAGCCGCGGCATGGGGCCTCCTCGATGGGCCGGGACGATTGCCCGGCTTCAGCTGATCGCGATCTTCCGCGGCTTTGCCTGCTCGGCTTTCGGCACCGTGATGGTCAGCACACCGTCTTTGAAGGCGGCCTCGACCTTGTCTCCGCTCACCTGGTGCGGCAGGCTGAACGAGCGGGCGAAGCTGCCGTAGGTGCGCTCGATGCGCTGGTAGCTCTCCTTCTTGACGTCCTTCTCCAGCTTGCGCTCGCCCGACAGGCGGAGGACGTTGTTCTCCAGGGTGATGTTGATGTCGTCCTTGGTCAGGCCGGGGAGCTCGGCGCTCAGCCGGTAGGCGTCGTCGGTCTCCTGGATGTCGACCGGCGGCAGCCAGGTGCGGTTCGACACCTCTTCACTGCCCGTCAGATCCTGATTGAAGAACGAATCGAACAGGCGGGAGAAGGGGACGAAGTTGGGGGTCGTCGTCGGACTCCAGCGATTCAACGAGTTGAGCATGGGTATTTCCTCCTTGTTTCTGCCCTTGAGCGGGCCGCTGGAGGATTTATATGACATTTCTGGACTCAAGTCAAGCCCTCGGACGCACTTTCCCCTTCTCTAATTGAGTGAGTCGATATCAGATTCCTGGTACGACGGGAGGGAAGAAGAGGCTCAGCCCATCTCTTCGAGGTCTTCGGGGAGGGCGAACTGCTCGGGGTCGTCGTTGCCGCACACCTGGCACAGGACCTCGATGAGCTTGTCGTTCGTCCACTCGAAGACGTAACAGGGGGTGTCGCATTCCAGGCAGACTACGTAGTCGGGGCTTGCCATGGTCGCTCTCCAGAAGGAAGCGGAACCGGATTCCGCGCCTGGGCGCGCACGCTGCGCAACGCCGTGGCGAGACGGCGCGGGCATTCGAGGTGGACGGCGTGGCCGCAACCCGGCAGCACCTCCAGGGTGGCGTTGGGCAGGGTCGCCGCCATCGCGCGGGCGGTCTCGAGGCGGAAGAGGCCGTCTTTCTCGCCCCAGATGAGGGCGGTGGGCATCCGCAGGCGAGCGAGGTCGCCGGCGGCGAAGGTGTCTTCCTCCCGCAGCCGGTCGAGCACGCCGGTGACGGCGCGCGAGGTGTAGGCCTTGAAGAAGGCGCCCCGGGAGACGCGCATCGTCCACGGCACGCGCACGAACAGGGCGCCGTACAGCTCTCTGACGTCAGCCATGGTGCGCACGCGCACCAAGCGCTCGATCTCGTCCCAGTCCTGATCGTGGTAGCCGCCGGCGTCGACCAGCACGAGGCGCGAGACCAGCTCCGGCCGCGCCAGCGCCAGCCGGGCGGCGAGCCAGCCGCCGAGGCTGATGCCGACCAGGGTGACCGAGCGGCCGCCGAGCTCACTCGCGATGAGCGCGGCCACCGCCTCCACGCCCTGCCGGACCCCCAGCCCGCCGCCTTCGATCCGCGAGCCGCCGAGCTCCGACAGCTCGGGCACGAGCATGCGGCAGTCGCGGCGCAAGCGGCGCAGCACCGGTCCCCAGCTCGCGGCCACCGAGCCGAGCCCATGGAGGAGCACCCAGGGCTCGCCGTCCGGGCGCCCGATGTCGTAGTAGACCAAGGACGTGGTCCCCACCTGCAGATGCCTCCGTCGCGCCCCGACCAGCCAGAGATAGGCCATCGTGAGCAGGGTGAAGACGTAGAAGACCATGGCGCCAGGATACTCCAGCAAAGGCCAAGCCAGACTCCGAATGGGACGAGCGCCCTGTGCTAGACTCCGTCGGCATTCAGCGGCCGCCGCGGGATGATCGTCGAAAAGCGCCACCTCAACGGCTTCACCCTGCTCAACGTCGAGGGCGTGATCAAGCTCGGCGAGAGCGCGCAGTTCTTTGCGCAGACGTTGGAGAGGGCCCTCGCCGACGACCGCGGGCACGTGATCATCGATTTCTCGCGCATCAACTTCATCGATTCGACCGGGATCGGCGAGCTGGTCGGCTATCTGGGCCGCTTCCGCAGCTCCCACCGCGAGCTCATCCTGGTGAATCCGTCCGAGCGCATCCGCAAGCTGCTCCAGGTCGCCAAGCTGGCTGAGCTGTTCCCCATCTATGACACCGTGGACGCGGCCCTCGCCGCGGAGCGGTGAGCCGGCCGCACTCCCTGTTCGCGCGCGTCGCCACGGTCGTCCGCAACGGCCTGCCGGAGTCCTGGCACTGCGGAGCGGCCGTGGTGGTCACGCCCGAGGGCCGCCAGGTGGCGCGCCTCGGCGATCCCCGGCTCGCCACCTACGCACGCTCGGCGGCAAAGCCGTTCCAGGCGCTTCCCCTGAATCTCGCGGGCGGCGCCGAGCGGTTCGCGCTCGCGTCCGCCGACCTCGCCCTGATCTGCGCCTCCCACGGCGGCACGCCCGAGCACACCGCGCGCGTCGAAACCCTCCTCGCCCGGGGCGGCTTCACGCCGGCCGACCTGCTGTGCGGCGCTCACGCCCCGATGGACCCCGAGAGCGCCGTCCGTCTCGCCGCGGAGGGAGCCCAGCCGACGGCACTGCACAACAACTGCTCGGGCAAGCACGCCGGCATGCTCCTCGCCTGCCGGCTCCTGGGCTTCGATCCGGCCGACTACATCGCCCCCTCGCATCCTCTTCAGCAGCGCATCCTCGGCCATGTGGCGCGGATCTCCGGCCTGCCGGCCGAGGAGATCGGCATCGGCGTCGACGGTTGCAGCGCGCCCACCTTCCATCTGCCCCTCGCGGCCGTCGCGCGCTGCTACGCGGCTCTCGCCCACTCCCGCGCGGCGGAGATCGACGGCGAGACGAAAGCAGCGCTGGAGCGGATCGTGCAGGCGATGGGGGAGGCGCCGGAGATGGTGGCGGGACCGGGCCGTTTCACCACCCGGCTGATCGCCGCGACGGGCGGCCGGGTGGTGGGCAAGGAAGGGGCGGAGGGGTTTTACGGCGTCGCGGTGCGCGGACCGGTGGCGCTCGGCGTCGCCCTCAAGATCGCCGACGGCGGCGAGCGCGGCCGTGACGGCGTCGTGCTCGCCATCCTGGGGCAGCTCGGCGCGCTCTCCGGCGCCGAGCTCAGAGAGCTGGCCGATCACGCCGAGGCGCCGCTCTACAATCATCGCGGCATGCGGACCGGCGAAGTCGTGGCGGACGTCGAGTTGGAGGTATAGACTCCCTCGCTCAAGAGGACTTCAGATGCGGGTCACACGGATCATGCGGATCGTTCCCTGGGCGTGTCTTGCCCTCCTGCTCGTCCTGCCCGGCTGCCGCACCATCCAGCGGCGGATGAAGGAGCGCGCGGCGCACCGTCCGCCCTACTTCAAGGTGACCCCGCCGGTCGCCTTCGAGATGATGCGCGACAGCCCGGCGATCCTGATCCTCGACCTGCGCAGCCCGCAAGCCTTCAGCGGCGACACTGGCCACCTCTTCCGCGCCCAGAACATCCCTCTCGACCGTCTGCCGTACCGTCTGCTCGAGCTGAGCGCTTACCGCGAGGACACGTTCCTGGTCTACTGCGATGCGCCGACCTGCGCCGAGGAGGGCATGGCGGTGTTGATCTCCTCCGGTTTCGAGGATGCGGTGCTGATGGACGGCGGCATCGACGCCTGGATCGCGGACGGCTACCGCACGGTGCTGCCGAGCGATGCCGTCGGCCATGCCGCCGAGCGCCGAGCCGCCGAACGGGAGGCCGGCCGGCGGCCAGCGCCGCCACCCGCCGCTCCGGCCACCAAGCTCGAGAATTCCCCGCCGCCGCCGTAGGCCCCTCACCCCCTTCCCCCTCTCCCACACGCCCTCACACCCTCCCGGGAGAGGGGGAGAAAAACTGGAGACGCCTTCCACCCGGGGTTAAAAACCCCGGGCTATGTGCATTCGCCCTCCGGGCGACACCACCACCCGTCCAAGAAGCTCTTCTATCCTCCCCCTCTCCCGGGAGGGTGTGAGGGCGTGTGGGAGAGGGGGCCGGGGGGTGAGGGGCAGGGGCGGACGGCCCCGGTTGCCGCCGACCCCCCGGATGAGCTAAAAAGGCCGCGACGAACCCGACACCATCCCGCTCATCCTGGAGATCCGCGACATGACTGTCCATACTTCACCCTCCACCGCCGCAGCGCTCGACGATCTTCGCGCGGAGCTCGGCGAGCGCCTCCTTTTCGACGAGGAGACCCGCTCCCAGTTCCGCTCCGACTTCGGACGCTGGGTGGACCGCATGCCCGCCGCCGTGGCGCGCTGCGCTTCCGCCGCGGAGGTGGCGGCGGTCATCCGCTTCTGCCGCGCGCGCCGGATCCCGATCGTCGCCCGCGGCCAGGGGCACACCCAGAGCGGCCAGGCCACCATCGCCGACGGCGTCCTCCTCGACACCTCCTCCCTCGCCACCATCCATGAAATCGACGCGGCTGCCGAGACCGCCACGGTGGACGGCGGCGTGGTGTGGCGCCAGCTCGTGCACGCCACCGTGGAGCAGGGGTTGGTGCCCCGCGTCCTCACCAACAACCTCAACGTGACCGTGGCCGGCACCCTGTCCATGGCCGGCCTCGGCGTCGCCAGCTTCCGCTACGGCACTCAGGCCGACAACGCGGTGGAGCTGGAGGTGGTCACCGGCGCCGGCGATATCGTGGTCTGCTCGCGGGAGGAAAACCGCGAGCTGTTCGACGCCGTGCGCTGCAGCCTCGGCCAGTTCGGGATCATCACCCGCGCCAAAATCCGCCTGCGGCCGTGCCAGCCCAAAGTCCGCAAGTATTACCTCCTCTACGATGATCTGGGCGCCCTCATGGCGGACGCCAAAAAGGTCATGGACCCGGCCAATCCCACGTTCTCCTCCCTGGAGTCCTGGTGCACGCCCTGCTTCCAGGGGATCAAGAAGATCGGCGACGGGATGGAGCTCGGCGAGGGAGTGCAGACGTTCGCCTACTGGATGTACCCGCTCCATCTCACCGTCGAATACGACGCCGGGCACGAGCCGGACGACCAGGCGGTCCTCGCCGGGCTCACCCCCTATCGCCATCTGGAGACGAGCGATTACACGCAGCTCGAGTTCTGCTGCCGCGTGGACCCCGTCTTCGAGCTCTGGCGGCGCGCCGGGTACTGGGACATGCACCACCCCTGGATGGAAACCACCCTCCCTTGGGACTCGGCGCGCGAGTTCATCGAGTCGGTGCTCGCCATCACCCCGCCGCAGGCCCTCGGTCCGGGCGGCCACGTCCTCCTCTGGCCGGCTTATGCGCGCACGTCGGACGTGCCGCTCTTCATGCATCCGGAAGGGGACTACGTGATGGGCTGGGGCATCCTGCCCGGCGTCCCCACCCGCTTCCTCGACCGCGCCCTGAGCCAGCTCGACATCTGCAGCGACCTGTCGATCCACTACGGCGGCAAGCGCTACCTCTCGGGCTTCGTCACCTTCGACACCGCCGAGAAGTGGGCGGCCCACTACGGCGAGCAATGGCCGCGCATGCAGGCGGCCAAGAAGCGCTTCGATCCCGACAATATTCTCGGTGCAGAATTCATTCAGTATGAATAGGGCGGCCGCTCGGGCCGCCCTATTCTAGAGCTGCTGGACTGACCTCTTAGTAGCGGATGTCCCGCACCTCGAGGGTCGGTCCACCGCAGCGCGAGCTGTTGGTGGTCCAGCCGGTCACCCGCGCGCGGGCGTTGTCGCGGAAGTTGTCCAGGTCGCCCACCAGGCTCCAGGCCCGGCCGTCGTTGGTCCGCAGGTAAGGACAGGCGCGGCCATCGTCGTGCAGCCGGCCGCGCAGGCTCACCAGGCTCTCGTTGTTGAAGCCGACCTCATTGCGGTAGGTGGAAGCGTTGCGGCGGCCGGTGTAGTTGTCGAACGAGCCGTCGGTCAGATGGTCGTAGTAAGTGGTGCGGTGCCGGTCGTCGGCCCACAGGGTGAGGACCTCGGTCACCTCGTAGGCGTTGCCCCGCACGTTACAGACGGAGCCCGGCACGCTGTGGACGTAAATGCGCACGTGGTCGCCCGGCTGCAGGCCCCCGATGTCACCGCTGACCAGCCGCGTGCCACCGTCATGCTCGCGCAGGATCATGCAGTCGCTGTTGCGGTCGTTGCTCAGGTAGCCGTCGATGGCGTAGCCGACGTCCGCGCGAGCGACGGCCGGCAGCAGCAGGCTCACCGCGAACAGCAGGGCTGGTGCGAAGAGCCTCGTGTGTCGTTTCTGGGTAGAAATGCTCATGGTGTTTACCTCCTGACTGTGCCGGGCTCGTTGGGTGAGCCGGCCTCGTCTGTCGCGCGACACCCCGCGCGACGCATTCACGACAGGTAAGAGCAAGGCCGATGCCAGATCAGCGGCGGCGCGCCCAGCGATGGAACGGGCCGTCCTTCTCGTGGTCGTAGTACGTGCTCTTGTGCCGGTCGTCCGCCCAGATAGTGAGCACTTCGGTGACCTCATAGGCCGGGCTCCGGAAGTTGTTGCACTCGGCGCCCCGCACGGGGCGTCCCCAGAGGCGGACATGGTCTTGCGGCTGCAGACCGTCGATGGCGCCGGTCAGCACCCGCTCATGGCCGTCGTGCTCGGCGATGACCAGACAGCCGCGCACTTCTTTCAGGTATCCGTCGGTGGCGAATCCGTCGTCGGCGGAAAGCAGGAAGGGCATGGCCAACCCCGCGACCACCAGGGCCGCCCCGAGGGCCATCGCCAGTCGATTGCGTGAACGCACGTTCATCTCGATCTCCCTTGTCCTCTCTGGAGGACGATTTGGTGTGATAGCCTCCCCGGCGCCATGAGCGAGACGGCGGCTACGACCATCCGCATCGCCCACAGTCCGGACTCGGATGATGCATTCATGTTCTATGCCCTGACCCAGGGGCTGCTGGATACCACGGGGCTGGAGATCCGGCACGCGCTCAAGGATATCGAGACTCTCAACCAGGCGGCCTTCCATGGCACCTATGAGATCACGGCCCTCTCCTTCCACGGCTATGCTCATCTTTCCGATCTCTATCAGCTCATGCCGTCCGGAGCGAGCTTCGGCGACGGCTACGGTCCGGTCGTCGTCTCCCGCGTTCCGCTTGGGCGCGCCGACCTCGCAGCGCGCAAAGTGGCGATCCCCGGCAAGCTGACGACCGCGAACCTGGCCCTCCACCTCTGGCAGCCGGAGGTGGAGACGGTAATCGTCCCCTTCGACCGCATCCTCGACGCCGTGCTCGCCGGCGAGGCGGACGCGGGCGTGGTGATCCACGAGGGGCAGCTCACCTACAGCGACGCCGGACTGCATTGCGTGGTCGACCTCGGGGTGTGGTGGAAGGAGGAGACCGGTCTCCCCCTTCCGCTCGGCGGCAACGGCATCCGGCGCGACCTCGATCCGGAGCTCAAGCAGAGGCTCTGCCGGCTGCTCACCCAGAGCATCGAATACGGCCTCGACCACCGCTCGGAGGCGCTTGGATATGCCGTGCGCTACGCCCGCGGCTTGGAGGACGATCCGGAGCGCTCAGACCGCTTCGTGGGGATGTACGTCAACGACTGGACCCGCGGCTACGGCGAGACGGGCCGGCGGGCCGTGCAGCTCCTCCTCGACCGCGGCTATGCCGCGGGCATCCTGCCGCGGCGCGTCGAAGCCGAATTCGTCGCTCCCTGACCGGCCGGCTCCCGTGGCGCTCGCCCGCCCTCCCGCCGCCCTCGTCTTCGACCTCGACGGGACGCTCATCGATTCCCGGCGCGACATCACCACCGCGGTCAATCGCATTCGCGAACGTTTCGGTCTGCCGCTGCTCTCTCTCGACAAGGTGGTGGGGATGGTGGGGGAGGGAGCGCGGATCCTCGTCGAGCGCGCCTTCGGCGCCGATCTGCCCGCGGAGCGTCTCGACGAAGTCCAGGCGCTCTATCTCGCCGCCTACCGCGACGTCTGCCTCGACGAGACCCGGCCCTATCCCGGCGTCCCCGCGATGCTCACCGCCCTGGGCGCCCGCTATCCGCTGGCCCTCTTGAGCAACAAGGGGGAGGAGCTGTCGCGCTTCATCCTCGCCGGCCTCGGTCTCGACGGCTGCTTCCGCGCCCTCCTCGGCGGCGACAGCCTGCCCACCCGCAAGCCCGATCCGGCCGGCCTGCGCGTCCTCGCCGGCCGCCTGGGCCTCCCCGTCGACCGCCTGCTGCTGGTGGGCGACACCCGCATCGACGCCGCGACCGCCCGCAACGCCGGCTGCCCCTTCGCCCTCGTCGAGTGGGGCTTTCCGCACCCGCCGGGAGCAGCGGAGCTGGAGGCGGACCTGCGGGCGGTGACCGCGGCCGACCTGGCGGCTGCGCTTCTGGAGCTGGCAGAGAGCCTCGCATGAGCCGCAGCCTCGACCAGATCGCGCAAAAGCATGGGACCGACAAGTCCTCCCTCCTCAATGCGCTGACCGAGAAGTACGAGATGTACCTCGAGCCCCGACGCGCCGAGCGCCTGGTCCTGCTGGAGATCGGGATCTACCAGGGCGCTTCGATCCGGACCTGGCACGAGTACTTCCCGCGCGCCGTCATCGCCGGGCTCGATGTCGTCGAGCCGCCGGCCGACCTGCGCGCCCTGGCGCCGCGGGTGACCACCTTCCGGGCCGACCAGTCAGACGCGGAGCAGCTCCGCGCCGTCGCCGAGAAGCTGAAGGCCGCAGGAGGGCTCGACATCGTCATCGACGACGGCTCCCACCTCTGCAGCCACCAGATCACCTCCTACAAGGTTCTCTATCCCTATCTCAACCCCGGCGGCATCTACTTCGCGGAGGACGTCACGACCTCCTATCGCGAAGAGCCCTACGGAGGCGGACTCGGCCGGCCCGACACCTTCCTCCGCTTCGCCCAGGACCTCGTCCCGTTCATCCCCATGAGCATGGGCTGCGTGCCGGCCCACCATCCCTGGGAGGCCGACCTCGACTTCGTGCACTTCAGCGGCTACGGCGGTCTCGTCGCCATCGGCAAGCTCTCATCCGCACGGAAGGCGAAGATCCTCGGCCACGCGGGCTCGTAGAGATTCCCCTCTCCGAGTTTGGCGTCATCCTTCCCGCGGAACGCGTGACCCTTCCCGAGTTTTGGATTATCCAATCCGCGGAACACATGGCTTGATCCGCGGAACGCGTGACTCGATCCGCGGAACGGGTGGCTTGATCCACGGAACGGGTGGCTTGATCCGCGGAACGCGTGACCTGATCCACGGAACGGGTGACCTGATCCATGGAACAGGTAAGACTTCCCGCGGAACGCGTGACCCATTCCGCGGTTCGCGTGACTTGTTCCGCGGAACACGTGAGTCGTACCGCGTTCCCAACGGCTTGCTTTTACGCCCAATTTTCGCATAGGCCAACGTCGCCGGTCCCTGGCAGGTGGAGCGTGACCCGCGCGGCGGCTGGGTCGTACTGCGCCAGGGCGAGAGCCTGAAGAAGGGGATGCCCCCACCGCCGTCTTCGAGAGAAGAGAAGCCGCCCAACTCGCCGCCGCCATCCTTCCCGGCACCGGCCGTCGCCTCCGCTACCGCCTCGGCTCGGATCCCGATGCGCAGGGCTACCCCATTCTCCTGGACGGCCGTCTTGCCGGCCACTCCCAGTTCTTCCACGAAGACTTCGTGGCCGCCCTGAACGTCCTCGACGCCCTCCTCGCCTCCCCCCGCGACTTCGCCTTTGTCCTCGACGCAATGGGAGGCTTCGCCCTCGAGCACGTCGAAAAGATCGCGGTGGCTCGGTTGGCCGAAGAGGCCGGCTGACCTCCATCCCGCGATCGCCCCGCCCGGCGCAATCTGGCCGGGCGGGGCGTCGTCGAAGACCTGCGTCGACTGGATTCGACGCTACATGCTATTCCATGACAAGCAGCATCCGCCGGAGATCAACGCCTTCCTGAACCATCTCGACATTGTGGCTCGACGCAGACCAGGCGCCCTGCGTGATCATGATCCCCCATTGCAGAGTTCAGGTTATAATGGTCTGCGAGCAGACTCGTCCTGAGGAACCTTCATGGCCTGGGGAGGGGTTCCAAGAAGGCTAGCTGCCAACAGAATAGTAGGTGATCTATGGATAGAACGCCCGTAGTATTCCTGTGTCATGCTTCTGAGGATAAGCTCCTCGCTCGAAGAATAGCAGAGGGCCTCGTTGAGGCAGGCATAGATATCTTCTTTGACGAATGGGAGATCAGGTCAGGTGACAGTCTCCGCCAAAAAATTGATCACGGCCTTGAGGGATGTACTCATTTCGTCGCGTTGCTAACTCCGAATAGCCAGCACAAGAGCTGGGTCAACGCCGAGATGGATGCTGGCTTTGTCCGAAAAGTCGATGGCGTTAGCCGGTTTATTCCCTTGAGGTATGAACTGGAGGTGTCGATGCTGCCGCCCCTCTTGCGTGGCATGCACTCGCCCTCTCTAGATAATTATGAGGACGATTTCAGGCAGCTCGTTGCTGACATCTATGAAGTGAGCCGTAAGCCGATTGTCGGAACTCCGCCATTATTCGTTCATTCCGAAATGGGGGAAGCTGAAGGCCTCTCTACGGCAGCGGCGAAGATCGCGATCGAATTCATCCGACGCTCCGAACATGGCAGGTATGGTGATCGAGGTATCAACGTTAAGGACTTGCTAGCCGCCACAGAACTGCTAGAAGACGACCTTGCCGAAGGCGTAGAAGAACTGGCGGCCAGAAGTTTGGTCAAACCCATCAGTGCAGCGGGTTTCGCTCTCGGCTACTACGCAGTAATTCCGACCTCACGTTTGTTCGCTGAACTCGACTCAGGAGTAATGGAGTGGGTTACTCGTGAGGATGCAGTGCGGATGGCAGCGGACCTCGTCAACGGTGAAGGACACATGTCCGTGCCTCACTGGGCTGAGGAGGTCGGGTGGCAAGCGAGAAGGGTTAACCCGGCACTAACGTATCTTATGGATCGAGACCTGGTTGAGCATAGCAATGAGGTTTCTCAACCGTTCATCTCCAACTATGTCTCAAGGAACGTGAGAACCCGGAGATTTGTTCGTGAAGACACCTAACCTCACGCTCCCCAGAACGACTGATGCCGCCGGTGAGCTTGCAGCGTTCGGCTCTTGACGATCGGCACGCCCCCGCTGGAGAACTTCGGGCATGAGAATTGGCAGCAGTAACCTTGGAGGTATTTCAGGCGGCCTCTACCAAGCGTTCGAGGTCGTTGGCCGATTCTTCTTTCTGCTTCTCCTTGGAGCAGACCGCTCCGGAGTGATCGGCCTCGAGCCGCTGCGCCCACTGCTTGCCAACAAGCGGATCGTCGTCCTGGGCGAGGCCAGCCACGGCGACGATTCCCTTTCCTGGCCAAGGGCCGCCTCGTCCACGTGCTAGCCTCCCCGCACGCCGGAGCAAGGCCTTGACGAGCGACGCCTCCGATCTGCAGGAACACGCGCAAGCCGCATCGCTCTCCGGCGATCCCATCGCTGCGCGCTTGCGCGGATTCGGGTCGCTCGGAATCCTCACGATTCTCGTCATCTTCTTGGCAGACTTCGTCGTCAAACCCCTCAGCGCCGTTCTGGTGCTGATCTGGGCTTGGCGGTCGCACACGCCATGGCGCGAGATCGGCTACGTGCGACCGAGGAGCTGGATTGGCAGTCTGGCCGGGGGCATCGCATTCGGGATCGCTTTCAAGTTCCTGATGAAGGCGATCGTGATGCCGCTGCTCGGCGCCGAGCCGATCAATCAGGCGTACCACTTCCTCGCAGGCAACCGGGCTGCGCTCCCGGGAATGCTGTACGCGGTGATCGTCGGCGGGGGCTTCGGAGAAGAGACCTTGTTCCGAGGGTACATGTTTGAACGGCTCGGCAAGCTATTCGGAACTGCGGTCGGTGCAAAAGTCTCTATCGTGCTGCTCGCCACGGCCTTGTTCGCACTGGCCCATTACTCCGACCAAGGGCTCGCTGGCGTCGAACAGGCGACCATCACAGGTCTCGTGTTCGGGACGATCTTCGCAGTCACGGGCCGGCTCTGGATGCTGATGTGTGCGCATGCCGCGTTCGATGTGACGGCGCTCGCGACGATCTATTGGAATGTCGAAACCGATGTGGCTCACCTTATCTTCAAATAGCGCCCCATCCCAAACAGAGGAGATGTCGAAGGACCATGAGTGCGATTTTCATCTCCCATAGCAGCAAGGACAATGCGGCCGCCGCTGACATGCAGGCTCACCTGGAAGCGCAGGCGCACCGGTCGGTCTTTCTCGATTTCGATCCCGAGCTCGGCATCCCGGCAGGCCGAACGTGGGAAAAAGAGCTCTACACACAACTGCGGGGTTGCCGTGCCGTGATTGTTCTGTGCAGCGAACATTCAATGACATCGCAGTGGTGTTTCGCCGAAATCGCCTATGCGCGGGCTATGGAAAAGCACCTGTTCCCTGTGAAGGTGGCACCCTGTACGATCACGCCTCTACTGGCGGACACACAGGTTGTCGATCTCACCGCCGATCCGGAGGAAGGTTACCGCCGCCTCTGGGCGGGCCTCAAAAGGGCAGGTCTCGATTCATCCAGTGTGTTCGATTGGGATGGGCAGCGGCGGCCATTTCCCGGGTTGGAGTCCTTCGAAGAGAAGGATGCGGCCGTTTTCTTCGGCCGTGAGGACGAAGTGCAGGAGGTCATCGCAGCCCTCAACCATTCCTGGAAAATCCCCGAGCCGCGGCTCTTCGTCATCCGGGGTGCGTCCGGGACCGGCAAGTCGTCTTTGGTGCGGGCGGGTGTTCTTCCCAGGCTCAGGCGAGATACGGAGCACTGGATCGTGCTCGAGCCTTTTCGTCCCGCCGAGATCGGCGGGCCGTTCGCAGGTTTGGCTCGCGCTCTCGCAAAAGCGCTGGAAAGCGCAGGCCGGTTCCGGGACTGGAGAGACATCCGGGCTTTGCTCCACAAGAGTGCCGAGACAAAAGATGAAGAAGCGCTGGTTGAGCTGGCGCTCGACCTCCGAACGGATCACCAGAGTGTCCTCGTCACCATTGATCAGGCGGAAGAGCTGCTCGCGCATGACCGCGCAAACGCGACGGAGTCTTTTCTCAGGCTTCTCGGTCATCTGACGGGCTTGGTGAGCGGACCGTTTTTTGTGATGGCCACTTTACGGTCGGACTTTCTGCCAGAGCTCGAGGACCACGTCGAGCTTCGGGGTAAGGCTCGCAAAGGGATTCATGTCCCTCCACTGGGCGTCGAAAACCTGGCCCGGATCATCGAAGCCCCCGCCGAGGTTGCCGGCCTAGAGCTCGAGCCGGGTCTGGTGCAGGCGATGGTGTCTGAAGCCGGAACGTCGACCGCGCTCCCCATCCTGGCGTTCGTCCTGCGGCAGCTATGGGACCGCCACGGGCACACAAAACGGTTTACATTGGAAAACTATCGCGATTTGAATGGGCTTCAAGGGGTGATTGGGCGGACGGCTGAGGCCGTGTATGAGGAGGCGGTCAACACGGAGGACCAAGAGCAGAGTCTACGCAAAGCGTTCCTTTCGATGGTCCAGGTTGGTGAGGAAGAGCAGCTCATCAGAAGGCCGGTCAGGTTGGCTCAACTGCCGCCCGAGGTGCATACGCTCGTCGAGCGCTTCGTCCGCGGACGGCTGCTGGTGAAGAGTAGCGCCGCAGGCGGCGAGCCGGTCGTCGAGGTCGCCCACGAGGCTGTGCTGACCAGCTGGCCGCGGCTCGCAACGTGGATCAGAGAGGTGCGCGGAGAGCTGCGTCTGCTCCGGCAGATGAGACTGGCCGCTGCCGAGTGGGAAGAGAACGGGGAGGCAGAGGAGTTCCTGTGGCCGGACAAGCGGCTGGTCGCGGTCTACGAGATGATCGATCGTTTGGCACCGGAGCTGAGCGAAGTCGAGCGTCGATTCGTGGGTCTGGTTGGCGACGGTGACCTGCTGGAGGAGCTCAACGACCTCGCGACGAGACATCATCGCCGCGTCCAGATCGGCGATCGACTGGCAAGGGAAGGTGACGGCCGTCCAGGAGTCGGCCTGGGCCAGGATGGCCTCCCGGACATCGTCTGGTGCGACGTTCCCGGGGGCGAGATCAGTCTGGAGGGCTGTGCGGGTTCTTGTCACGTCGAGCCGTTCCAGATCTCAAAATACCCGATCACGTGGGCGCAGTACTCTGCCTTTCTGCAAGCGCCCGACGGGTTTCAGAATCCTCAGTGGTCAGAGGGACTCGCCGCTCACGAAGAACACGCTGGAGGCGGACGCAAACGGCCGGCAAATCACCCGGCCGAGAATGTCTCTTGGTTCGACGCGGTGGCCTTTTGCCGTTGGCTGAGCGGACGGTTCGGCTATGAGGTCAGGCTCCCGACCGAATGGGAGTGGCAGCAGGCCGCCACCGGGGGCGATCCGGCCAGGAGCTACCCCTGGGGAGCGGAATGGGACGCTCGCCGCGCCAACACCCTGGAGAGTAGCCTGCAGCGCACGACAGCGGTCGGCATGTACCCGCACGGGGCGTCGCCCGTCGGAGCACAGGACATGAGCGGTAACGTGTATGAATGGTGCGTCAACGAGCACGAAAACCCGGAAAAAGTTGGGTTGGGAGGATCCGCACCAAGGGCGGTGCGTGGCGGGTCCTGGCAATGGGAGCCCAAGTATGCCGGCGCCACCGTGCGCGGACCGGACGTGCCCGATGTCAGGATCCCCGACCACGGATTGCGGGTGGCGCGTGCCTCTTGAGGATAGGATGCGCAGCGGTTGATCTCCTTCCCTCCGGAGGATTACGGATGCGTCGCTTCGTTTTTCCTGTATTTTGGGCCGTTCTTCTGCTGGTATCCCTGTTGCCGGCTTCCCTCGCCGCCCAGACTCGCGTCCCCGCGGAGCTCAAGCCCAGCGCCGAGCAGCCCATCGATGCCGGCGCCACGGCGAAGATTCGCCGGTACACGACGGCGCCGGAATTCAACTCGCCGCTCACGGACTACCTGCCGGCGTCCGCGACCGTGCCGAGCCCGAGCGCGGTCCTTGGCGACGTCGCGGGGGCGCCGGGAATCCTGCCGTACACGGCGGAGGTGAACCGCTACTTCCGGATGCTCGCGGCGGCGAGCCCTCGTGTACGGGTGATATCGATCGGGACGAGCGAGGAGGGGCGCGAGCGGATCGCGGTGGCGGTCAGCTCGGAGGCGAATCTCGAGCACCAGGAAGAGAACACTGCGCGGCTCGCGCAGCTCGCGGACCCACGCCTCCTGAAGCTCGATAATACCTTCGATGAAACGCGCGCCGAGAGCCTGATCGCGGCGAGCGTGCCGGTCTACTACATCACGGGCACGATCCATTCTCCGGAGACCGGCGCGCCCACCGCGCTGATGGAGCTCGCCTACCGGCTGGCGGTCGACGAGAGCCCGT
>Ga0075436_100000174_pt1 | contig 40099 bp, 47 predicted proteins | sample RhiMethybrSRZTD5_FD_75303 | JGI IMG/M metagenome (GOLD analysis project Ga0075436, IMG submission 75303) | Populus rhizosphere microbial communities from Tennessee, USA - Rhizosphere MetaG P. TD hybrid SRZTD5 | ecosystem: Host-associated > Plants > Roots > Rhizosphere > Soil | place: USA...
TGCACGATGCCCAGCAACTCGTTGGTGCCGAGGTCCCAGACCAGCACGAAGCCGGAGAAGTCGCCGCGGAACTCCAGGCGCTCGCGGCCGTCCTTCACGGGCTTTGCCATGTGCGCGGCATCGATGCGAACCGCGATCACGCCCTGGCCGGGAACGACGCCGCCGATGACGTTGAGCATGGACCAGCGCGGCTCGCCGGCATGCGCGAGCGGCGTATGCAGGCGCCGGCGCGCCAGCACCTGCGCGCTGCCTTCCCCAAGCTCACGGTAGGACTGCTCGATGAGCTCGATCGCTTCCGCCATCGACACGAGCCCGATTGCGTCCGCGGTCGTGAGGACCCGCGTCGTCCTCACACCCACACTTGCAGTACGTAGTCGTACGCGGCCTGCGCGTTCGTCATGTCGACGCGCTGCAGCTTGATGCGATAACCGTCTTTCGTTTTCTTGAGCTGGTGGCGATACGAGCCGGCAAAGTGGCGCACGTCGTCGCGGCGCAGCTCCATCATGTGGAAGCGGGAGCGCACCTGCACGTCGCCGTTGGGCGCCACTTTCTCCACCACGACGTTGGATACGACGTGATTCGTCTCCCACAGCGGGCGCTGCGACCAGGCATCCGGATGCAGCACGCGCTTCATGCGCACCGTCATCAGGTTCTTGTCCTCGGCGAAGATCGCCGGTACGCCGTCCCAGGTGGTATAGGACGGCTCGGGCGGCATCCAGTAAATGCCGTCGTCGGCGAATAGGTCGATCCACGGCTGCCACTGCTTGGTGTCGAGCAGCTCCGCCTGGCGGAAAAGGAGCTGCTCGATGTCGTAATGGATGTCGCGGCCGTTCGCTTTCTTGATGGGCGCCTTCTTAGCCACGCATGTACTCCGCCCACGCTTTCATCTGGTTTCGCATCGGCGCTTCCGACGTGCCGCAGTTCGCTGCCGTCTCGACGACGCCGTTCTTCTCGACGTCGCGTCCCATGTGGCGCCCGAAGCTCACCCAATCGCCGCCGTCGGAGGCGAGCCCCTGGTGGCATTTCCAGAAGTTCTCTAGGTCGTCCGCGTTCACCAGCGTCGCGGGTGAGTTCACGAGGTTGTAGTACGCGAGCGAGCGCCGGTAGATCGGCTCCGGCGCGCCCTTAAGGCGGAAGTGCCAGATCTCAGTGAGCGTGCGGTCGACGCCGAGGGGGCGTACGGCGCGCAGCTGCTGGAGCGCCGACTGCACCGAGAGGCCCGGGTAGATGAGCACGTGATGGATGTTGACCCCGAGAATCTCCTCCATGCGCTTCTTGCCGTACGCCTTCTCCAGGGTTTTTTCGTACGCAATCGTGTCCGGATCCTTCGGCCGCAGTCCCATGTAGCCCGTGAGGATGCAGTGACCGTACGGATAGTTCAGCGTCTGGAAGTTGTCCCACTTGTCGATCGTCACCGTGGCGAAGGCGGAGAGCATGTGATAGCTGAGCGGCGCCTTGCCGGTTTTCTTTTCGATGATTTTTTCGACGTCGTGCGCTGCGCGGCCCGTGGACTGGTGCGTTACCGACGGATGCAATGCGTCGAGCTGGTTCTCGAGGAAAATTTTCCAGTTGGAGTGCTGGATCACCCGGAAGCAGTTGGGCACGATCTCGACTTCGCCCTCGGGCGCGCGGTCGCACATGTCGTCGAACGCCACCTTGGACGCGCCTAGGAACTCGAGCAGGCCCGGCCCATCGTTCGCCAGGCTGGCGAAGATAAAGCCGCGATAGTTCTCCACGCGCGCCGCGCGCTTCATGCTGCAATCCGGATTGTCCTTGCCATATCGCGTGCCGGCGTAGCCGGACTCCATCATCGGGATCGAGCGCAGTCTTCCGTCGTGGTGAAAGGTCCACGCGTGGTAGGTGCAACGGAAGAAATCACCGGCGTTGCCCTTGCGATCGCCGCACATCATGTTGCCCCGATGCGGGCAGCGGTTGTAGAGCACGTTAACTTTGCCCTCCGAGCCGCGCACCATGAGCATCGGCTGGCGGCCGATCTGCACCGCGTAGTAGTCGCCGGCCTTCGGCACCTGGCTTTCGTGCCCGCAGTAGATCCAGACGCGCTCGTGGATGCGCTGCATCTCGAGCTCGAAGATTTCCGGGTCGGTGTAGACCTCGCGGCGCACGCGATCGGGCTCGACGTATTTCGCGAGATCGGGGATTTGCTCCTGCAGCATGGCGTCCTCCTGAGGGATCGAATGATAATCTAGCCGCCCCACTGAGGAGGAGGGAGCTCTCATGACTCGCATCATGCCGCTGCTACTGGCGCTCGCGTGCTCGGCCGCCGCCGGCCAGACACCGCTCAAGATGAAGATGTTTCCGGGCGTGCAGTCGCTGCCGGTGATCGCCGCGGCGGAGAACGGACTCTTCGAGCGCCACGGCGTGAAGGTCGAGGTGCTCTTCACCATGAACTCCCAGGAGCAGCGCGACGGCCTCGCGAAGGGCGAGTTCGAGATCATGCAGTCCGCAGTCGACAACGCGGTGGCGATGGTCGAGCTCGCGCACGAGGACGTGATCATCGTCGCGGGCGGCGACAGCAGCATGAACGAGTTCATCGTGCAGCCCGACATCCGTTCCTACGCCGACTTCAAGGGCGAGACGCTCCTCGTCGACGCGCCGAACACGGCATACGCGGTGCAGCTCAAGAAGATCCTCCTCAACAACCGTCTGCGCGAAGGCGCGGACTACAAGATCCTGCCCGTTGGCCGCACCGGCCTGCGGCTGCAGGGCATGAAGGAGAACAAGGCGTACAAGGGCGCGATGCTCAACCTGCCGTTCTCCCTCGAGGCGAAAACCGCGGGCCTGAAGAGCATGGGCCGCGCAGTCGACCTCCTCGGCCGCTACCAGGGCAACGGCACGATCGTGCTGCGCAAATGGGGCGCGGAGAACCGCGAGACGCTCGAGCGCTATCTGGCCGGCCTGATCGAAGGCACGCGCTGGACACTCGCGCCCGCGAACCGGCAGGCGGCGGTGAAGATCCTCACGGAGCGCTTCAAGGTCTCGCCGCACATCGCCGCGCAGGCGATGGAGATGATGGCGGAGCCGAGGTTCGGCATCACGCCCGACGCCCGCTTCGACATGGAGGGCTTCCGCAACGTGCTCGCGCTGCGCGCCGAGATCGAAGGCAGCTGGGGCGGCAAGGCCCCGCCGCCCGATCGCTACGTCGATCTTTCCTACTACAACAACGCTCTCAAGCGCGTCGCACGCCAGTAAAGGGCAAAGACACATGAACAAGTTGTGCGCGCTGATGGCGGTGGCTGTGGCCGCCGTAACGCTCGCTTCGTCTGCGCTCGCGCAAGCTTATCCGTCGAAGGCGATACGCCTCGTCTCGCCGTTTCCGCCCGGTGGCAGCGTGGACGTCGTCGGCCGGCTGCTCGCGGCGAAGCTCTCGGAGGCGATGGGCCAGCAGATGGTGGTGGACAACCGCTCGGGCGCCTCCGGGGTGATCGGCACGGAGGTGGTGATGCACTCGCCGCCCGACGGCTACACGCTCCTCATCAACACCATCCCCTTCGTCACCAACCAGTTCCTGATGCCTCGCGTGCCGTACGACCCGCTGCGCGACTTCGTCTCCATCTCGCTCGTCGCGTCGTCGCCGTCGTTCGTCACCGTGCATCCGTCACTGCCGGTGCGCTCTATCCGTGAGCTCATCGCCCTCGCCAAGGCGAAGCCCGGGCAGCTCTATTACTCCGCCGCGGGCGTCGGCACCAACCCGCACGTTGCCGGGGAGCTTTTCAACCTGCTCGCGGGCGTCGACATCGTCGCCGTGCAGTTCAAGGGCGGCGGTCCCGCCGACATGGCCCTCATCGCCGCGAGGTAGGCGTCACGTTCGGAAACATCTCGCAGGAGATCGGCTATGTGAAAGGCGGACGCATGCGAGCGCTGGCGGTCACGAGCGCGAAAGCGCAATCCCGCCGTGCCCGAGCTTCCTACCGTTGCGGAGGCGGGCGTGCCCGGCTACGAGTTCGATACCTGGTTCGTCGTTGCGGCACCGAAGGGGACGCCGCGCGCGATTGTCGATACGCTGAATTCGCACATCCGCAAGGTGCTGAGTGCCCCCGAGCAAGTGAAGTTCTACGAGGAGCGGGGACTGACGGTCATCGCCAGTACGCCGGAAGAGGCGGCCGCACACTTGGAGAGCGAGCAGAAGAAGTGGGCGCGCGTCATCAAGGAGCGCGGCATCAAGGCCGAATAGGCAGGACTCAATTCACGACCTGCTATTCCGCCTTGATATGCGCCCCCTTGATGACCCTCTCCCAAAGCGCAGCCTCCCGCGCGAGGCGAGCGCGGAACTCCGCCGGCGATGCGCCGCCCGGAAGTAGTCCGTCTTCGGCGAAGCGCTGCTTCATCGCCGGTTGCTGTAACGCGAAGCGGATCTCGCTCACCCATCGCTCAATGATGGCGTCGTCCGTGCCTGCCGGCGCGACGAGGCCAAACCAGTTTCCGGCCTCGAAGCTCTTCAACCCCGCCTCGCTCACCGTCGGGACGTCCGGCAGCGCCGGGAGACGTGCGCGACCGCCGACAGCTATTGCGCGCAGCTTGCCCGCCTTCAGATTGCCGCGCGCCGGCGCGAGCCCCGCGAGATAGAGCTGAACGTCGCCGGCCAGGAGCGCGTTCATCGCATCCGGTAGCCCGCGATAGGCGACGTGCGTCAGGCGCAGCCCGGAAAGCTCGGCAAACAGCTCGACGTTGAGATGCGGCGTCGTGCCGATGCCGGGCGATGCATAGTTCACCTTCCCCGGATTTGCTTTCGCGAACTCGATGAATTCCTGCAGCGTGTGCGCAGGAACCCTGGGGTTCACGTAAAAGACGGAAGGGACCTCGACGACGACGGTCACCGGGGTGAACGCCTTGGCCGGGTCGATAGGCATATCTGGGAACAGGAACTGGTTGATGACCAGCACGTTGGTCGCGGGCAGGAGCAAGGTGTAGCCATCGGGCGCGGCATTGGCCACGACCTTTGCGCCGAGGTTGCCGCCCGCGCCGGTGTGGTTCTCGAAAATGATCCGTTGTCCCATGCGCTGCTCGAGCGTCGGCATCAGCATGCGAAAAACGATGTCGCCGGTGCCGCCCGCTTGAAACGGATAGACGACGTGGATCGGTCGGTTCGGGTAAGGCTGCGCGGCGGCTTCGCAGCCGACGGCCGAGGCGGCGAGCAAGAGCAGGATTCGGGTCAAGCGGGGCAAATCCATGGCTGCCTCCTAGACGTCGACACGCATGAGGTCCTGTGCGATGTACAGCGGGCCTTCATAGCTGCGCCGGATGTCTCGAACCACCTCGTCCATCAAATGAGGGCCCATGAGCTCCACGGGAAAATGGAGCGCGCCCGCCCGCCGTATTACGGGATTGGTGGACTCGAAGTGACCGAAATGCGTGGCGATGAGCGCCTTCACGCCTGCGCGGTTCGCGATCACGCCGAGCTGGGCCGGACTGGTGTGAGCAAACGTGCCGACGCCCGTCTTCCGGCGATGTTCCATGAAGGCCTCCGGGAACGTGCATTCGTGCACCAGCAGGTCGGCGCCCTGCGCGAGCCGGATCACGGCTTCGCAGGGCGATGTATCGCCTGAAATCGCGATCGATTTGCCATCGGCTTCAAGGCGCATGCCGAAGCACTCAGTGATTTCGCGCGGAATGTGCTCCACCCATTCGCAACGAACCGTGATGTGGTCGTCCTGGTATGCGATGCCCGGCGAGCATTCGCGCACTTGCGGGCGGATCGCCTCGAGATTCTTCTGGCGTAGCGGATAGCGGCTGCGCGCCAGGAAATCGGCATGGAAGGCACCGTTTTCGAAGAGATGCGAGCAGAACTGCCGGGCGCCGCGTGGTCCGACGACGGTCGGCGAACCGCGTCGGTTCCACATCCAACCGGTGATGGCAAGCAGCGGGAAGTCGCAGATATGGTCGTGGTGCAGATGCGTGAGGAACACCGTGGCGACTTCCGCCGGGCTCACGTCGGCGCGCACCATGTTGCGGACAACGCCCGCCCCGCAATCGAAAAGGTAATGACGCCCGTTATCGAGTGTCACCAGCACGCCGGATTGCGCGCGGTCCGGATCGACGAACGCTGCACCGGTTCCGAGCATTGTGACCTTCAATCGGAGCTCCTTTCCTGCGCATTGGACCGCTTTCGGCTGCGTCCGCGTAAGATATCGCGGACGTTAATGCGATGCCTGATCAGTTATCGTCATGAGAATCACGCAGCTGCGTGATTTCCTGGCCGTCGTCGATGCGGGGAGCATTCGCGGCGCCGCCCGCGCGCTCGAGGTCACCCAGCCTGCCATTACGCGCAGCATCCGCCAGCTCGAGGCGGAACTGCAGGCAAAGCTTCTCGAACGCTCCGGCAGGGGCGTCTTACCGACCGCAAACGGCAAGGCATTCCTCCTGCGCGCCCGCGCTGTCTACCTGGAGATGCAGCGCATGCGGGAAGAGCAAGCGCAGCTTGCTGGCAGCAGCCCGGGCAGCGTCGCCTTCGGAGCCTCTCCGCAGGCGATGATCCACCTGGTGCCGCAGGCGCTGGAGCAGTTCCGACGCCAGCATCCGCAGGCTGATGTGAGGATCGTCGATGGCCTTGCCCACGTCCTGCTGCCGCAGCTGCGTGCAGGATCACTCGACTTCGTGATCGGATCACGTCCTCAGGACAAGCTCGATGCGCGCTTCACGTATCAGCCGCTCTTCACCAACCAGATCGTGGTCGGCGCGCGTCGCGGCCACGCCTTGCGACATGCGAAGTCGCTCGCCGAGCTCACGGACGCCCAATGGGTCATCTTCACGCCATCGGGCTGGGCCGGCGCCGTGATTCCCGAGATCTTCGTGAAGAACGGACTGCAGCCGCCGAAGTCGGTGGTCCGTTCGGATTCCTACGTAGCTTTTTTGAGCATTCTGGCCGCCACCGAGATGGTGGCGCCGCTCTCGCGCATGCTGCTGCAGCAGCCGCTCGCTCGCTCCTTTTTCGAGGAGTTCAAGCTGAAGGAGCGGCTGCCGGAATTCTCCATCGGCCTGTTTCGGCTCGCTGATTCTCCGGCCACGCCTGTCGCGACCGATTTGGCGGCTGCGATGCGGAGCGCGGCTCGCCGGCTCACATTCAAACGCCAGTAGCCCCGGTCACATCGACTCCGTGGCGCCGCCGTCGCGCGCCGAGCTGCGCCAGGGAAGCGCGAGCCGCTCGGCGAGCTCGATCAGGAGATAGAACACCACGCCGATCACGGTCAGCCCGATCAAGCCGGCAAAGAGGAGCGCGGTGTCCATGCTGCCGTTGGCCGACATCAGCACGTACCCCAGGCCCGCGTCGCCGCCCACGAATTCGCCCACCACCGCGCCGACCACGGCGAGCGTGATGGCGACTTTCAGCCCGCCGAAGATGGAAGGCAGCGCATTGGGCAGCCGGATCTTGAAAAACGTCGCGGCCGCGCCGAGGCCCATGGAGCGGGCGAGGTGGATTTTCTCCGGCTCGATGGCGGCGAGACCGACCACGGTGCTGATGACGATGGGGAAGAAGGCGATGAGAAAGGCGATCAGCACTTTCGGCAGCAGGCCGAATCCGAACCACACGATGAAGAGCGGCGCGACGGCCATCTTCGGCACCGCCTGCGAGGAGACGAGCAGCGGGTAGACCGAGCGCGCGAACGCCGGCCAGAGGAACGTGGCGAGCGCGAGCGGCACGCCGACCGCGATGCTGAGCACGTAGCCGAGCACGATTTCCACCGTCGACACCCAGCCGTGGGCGAGGAGCAGGGGAGCTTTGCTTTGCATCACCACGGCGACCGTGCTCGGCGGCGGCAGGATGTAGGCGGGGACGCCGAAGGCGCGCACGCCGATTTCCCACAGCGCCAGCACGCCGACCACTGCAGCGAGCGGCGAGAGGATCGCTGCCGCCCATGCGCGCCGCTCGCGGCGCGCTTGCGCGCGCTGCACGCGTGCCTCGACGTCCTCGATGCTCATGTTCAGGCCTCGCGCAGCACGCCGCTCGCGAGGAAGAGATTGCGGATCTCGCGGCTGTACTCGGCAAACTGCGGCGTGTCGCGCACGGCGAGGCGGCGCGGGCGCGGCAGTTCGATGTCGATGATGCGGTCGATGCGTCCCGGCCGCGGCGTCATCACCACTACCCGGTCGGCGAGAAACACCGCCTCCGAGATGCTGTGCGTGACGAAGAGCACCGTCATGCGGCGCTCGTTCCACAGGCGCTGCAGGTCGAGCGTGAGCTGGTCGCGCGTGAGCGCATCGAGCGCGCCGAAGGGCTCGTCCATCAGGAGCTGGTGCGGCTCGTGGATGAGCGCGCGGCACAGCGACACGCGCTGGCGCATGCCGCCGGAGAGCTCGTGCGGATACTTGTTCTCGAATCCGGCGAGCCCGACCGCGGCAAGCAGCGCGCGCCCCTTGCGCTCGGCCGCGGCGCGATCGATGTTCCTCGCCTCGGTCTGCAGCAGGACATTGCCGAGCGCCGTGCGCCATTCGAGCAGCACCGGGCTCTGAAAGACGATGCCGACGTCGGTGCGCGGCTGGTTGACCGCCTTGCCTTCCACCAGGACGGCGCCGCTCGAGGCGGGAAGGAGTCCCGCGGCGATCATGAGGAGCGTGCTCTTGCCGCAGCCGCTCGGCCCGAGGATGGAGAGGAACTCGCCGCGGCGCGCATTCACCGACACCTGATCGAGCGCGCGCACCGGGCCGCCGCGCGTCGCGTAAACCTTGCTCAGGCCTTCAATGCGGACAAGGTCCTGTTCCATGCCGTGATGACGTCGTCCGAGGTGACGACCGCGCCGTAGTCGCGCTCGAAGCGGGCGAGCGCGCCGGCATGGTCGGCGGCGCTGGCGGCCGCGCAGCAATCCGACACTAGGGTGACGTAGTAGTCGATGAAGTACGCGTCGCGCGCCGTCGACTCGACGCAGGTGTCGGTCGCCACTCCGGTCAGGAGCAGGCTGCGGATGCCGCGCTCCTTTAGCAGCGGGACGAGCGGCGTGTTCGGCACCGCGCTATAGCGGTGCTTGATCACCACCGGCTCTGCGGCGGCCGGCCGCACGGCGTAAAAGTCCGCACCCAACGTGCCGGTGAGGCAGCGCGGCAGGTCGCGGCCGGTGCGCCGGTTGCGCTCGCGCATCGGCGCCGAGAGATATTGCGGATCGTAGATCGCCTGCACGAAGATGACCGGCATGCGCGCTTCACGGGCGTGCTCGATCAGCCGCGCGAGGCGCGGGATCGACTTCTGGATGGTGCCCACATCGGCGCCGATGCGGTCGAAAAATCCGCCCGCGGCGACGAAGTCGTTCTGCACGTCGATCACCAGCAGCGCCGCGTGCCCGGGCGCAGCCTTCTCCTCGAGCGTGCTCAGCAATTCTTCAGCCACGCGTCCTGGGTTGCGGCGGAATGAACTCGGCCCCCGTGGGGACGAAGTCGTTGGTATAGAGCTGCCTTGCGTCGAGGGGCGTGGCGACGCCGCCGTATTGCCTGAGCACCTCGACGGTCTGCGCCCAGTCCTTGTCCGACATCCAGCCGAGCGGCTTGCCGGCCGTGCTGGGAGTCACCCAGGTGGCCCAGGAGAGCTCGGCCTCGCGCTTGGTGATGCGCACGTCCGTGGTGTCGGAAAACTTCTTCACGATCGCCGCCATCTCGTCCGGATGCTCGCGCCCGTACAGGAAGCCCTGCAGGCTCGCAGCGACGAAGCTGCGGATCAGCTCCGGGTCCTCCTTGAGGAGGTCGTTGTGCACGATGATGCCGTTGCTCACTGCATTCACGCCGCAGTCGGCGTACCACAGGATGCGCGCTTGCTTGTTGCCGCGGATCTCGACGCTCGGCACGTAGCCCTGGGCGTAGCCGGCGATGGCGTCGACCTTTCCGGTGATCAGCGCGGGTGGACTGCCGGCCGGATCGACGTTCACGACCCGGATCTTGCTCGCGTCGAGGCCGCAGCCCTTGACGAAGGCCGGCCACTGCTGGAACTGGGTAGCGCCGGTGGGAATGGCCACCGATTTGCCTTCGAGGTCTTTGGGCTTGCGGATGCTCGACTCGGCGAGCACCACGACCGCGGTCGGATTGCGCCGATAGACGCTTGTCACCATGCGGATGTTCATGCCCTTCGCCACGCCGTTGCCGACGACGTAGCCATCGGCGAAGCCGAACTGCGTGTCCTTGGTGGCGACGAGCTGGGCCGTGCTGCCGGAGCCTCTGCCCGGGCCGACCGTGACATCGAGGCCGGCCTTCTCATAAAAACCCTTGTCCTTGGCGACGATGAAGCCGACGTTGGGCCCCTGGAACAGCCAGTCGAGGCGCATGCTCACCGGCCGCAGCTTGCTTTGCGCGCGGGCGCGAACGAAGGGGACGGCGGCGAGCCCGGCGCCGACGCCGGCGCGCAGGAAACGGCGGCGCGAGCTGCGATGCAGGACGGACATGTTCAACCCTCCTTGGCTAATAGTACCGGCATTACCTCTTTGGAGAAGAGCTCGAACGAGCGCATGGCGTGCTCGGGCGCGAGGTCGCCGAAGGAGAAGATACCGAGCAGGTAGTTCGCGCTCGTCACGCGCAGCATCTCCGCGACTTTCTCGAGCACGGTGCGCGGCGTTCCGGTGACGAGCGGCTGGACGGTATCCGCCGCGTACGGATCGGTCTTATGGTGCTCCGGCCGCCCGAACTTGTGCACGAGGTGGTGGATGCGGCTCGCCCACTTGCTGTGCGCCTGCTCGCCAAGCCGCTTTGCTTCGGCATCCGTCTCGGCGATGACGAGGTGCTGCGTCTTGGCGAGAAACGGCGTTGCGACGTGCGCGTTGTGCCGGCCGGAATCGTTCTTGTGCTTCTCCCAAAGCTCGCGGTACTGGTCGAAGAGCGCCTTGCATTCGGAGATCGGCGCGAGCACCGCGGTGTGATAGCCGTGGCGCGCGGTGAACTCGATCGACTCGCGGTTCGAGGTCGGAAACCAGAGCGGCGGATAAGGCTTCTGGTAGGGCTTGAGGTGGAGCTCGGCGTCCTCGTAGCGGTAGTACTTCCCCTGGTAGGTGAGCGACTCGCTCCGGCAGGCGGCGAAGAAGATCTCGAGCGTCTCGCGGTACTTGTCGCGCGACTCTTCGATCCCGGAGAGCCCGAAGATCTTGGATTCGATCGGCGAGACGCCGCGGCCCACGCCCATCTCGAGCCGTCCGCGCGAGAGCTGGTCGAGCATGCACACTTCGTTGTAAAGGCGGTACGGGTTGTACCAGGGCAGGCAGAAGGTGAGCGCTCCGACGCGCAGCCGGGATGTGCGCTGGATCATCGCGGAGAGCAGCACGCTCGGCTGCGCGTTGATCGAAAGCGGCGTGCCCTGATGCTCGGCGATCAAGTAGGCGTGCAGGCCCGCCTTGTCGGCCGCCGCTGCGAGCTCGAGCTTGTGCGCATAGAGCTCGGCGGCCTTCCCGTTCTGCGGCGCCTCGATCCAGTCGAAGATGCCGACGCGCAGCGTTTCCTTCATTGCCACACCTTTCTTGCGACCTCGACCACGCGCTCGAGCTTTCGCTTCTGGTCGTCCTCGCCGATGAGATTGCCCACCACGTCCGAGCCGAAGCCGCACTGGGGACTGATCGCCAGGCGCTCTACCGGCACATGTTTGGCCGCCTCTTCGACGCGGCGCACGAGCGCATCGACGGGCTCGAGCTCGGGCACTTTGGTGCTGACGAGGCCCAGCACAACGATCTTGTCCTTTGGCACGAAGCGCAGCGGCGCGAAGCTTCCCGCGCGCGGGCTGTCGTACTCGAGGAGGAAGCGCTGGTGCGGCAGCTCGTTGAAGAGCCGCTCCGCGATCGCGTCGTAGCTGCCTTCGCGATGCCACTGGCTGCGCTGGTTGCCGCGACAGAGATGGATGCCGAACGTCACGCCCGGAAAGCCCGCGACCACCCGGGCGTTCGCGCGCAGCGAGCGCGAGAAATTCTCCATCGGGTCCTCGCCGCGCTTGCGCATGGCGGCGAGCGAAGGCTCGTCCACGTACGCGGTGTAGCCCGGCTCGTCGATATGGATGTAGCGGCAGCCGGCGGCGACGAGCTCTTCGATCATGCGCCGCTGGATGGCCACGACATCGTCCATGAAATCATCCACCGTCGCGTAGACGGACCTGGATCGAGCGTGGTCGAAGCGCTGCATGATGCGATCGGGGCCGATGAGCGAGACCTTCAGCGGCTTCTTGGCGAGCGGCGCGGCGCGACGATATTCGTCGAGTGGGACGTTGCGCTCGAGCTTGAGCTCGCGCACCACCGGCCGCCGGTGCACGACCGGCGTGCCCGGGCTGGCGAGATCGGGAATGTCCCAGCGGGCGAGCGGCGTGCTGCCGGCCCGGCGCTCCTGCGAGCCGATGGTTTCCGCGCCGGCGTCATAGCCGCTCACCGCGAGCCCGAAGCTGTCCTGGAAATTGAGGCGGCTCACTTCTCCGTCGGTGACGACGTCGAGGCCGACCGACTCTTGCAGCCGCAAATGCTGCTGCACGCATTCCAGCTCCACACGGGCAAACTCCGCCGCCGGCATCTTCCCGGTCTCGAATGCGAGGCGCGCCTCCTTCCATCGCGCCGGCCGCAGGAGGCTGCCGACGACGTCGGTGCGGATGCGATCGAGGCTTTTCACTGATCCAGACGGATGCCTGCCGCCTTGACCGCGGCCGCGTAGCGCTCCATGTCTTCCTTCACGAAACGGACGTAGTTTTCCGTGCCGTCCTCCCTCGGTTCCATGCCCAGTGCCGTCATGCGCGCCGCGACCTCCGGCTCGCGCACGATCTTCGCCACCGCGGACTGCAGCCGCGCGATCACCTCGGGCGGCGTGCCGGCGCGCGCCTGCAGGCCGATCACCGTAGCGATGTCGAAGCCGGGGAAGCCTTGCTCGGCCGCGGTCGGCACCTCCGGGATGCTCGCGGAATGCCGCGGCGTGCTGATGGCGTAGGCCTTGAGCCTGCCCGAGCGGATGTGCGGCAGCACGTTCGGGATGCCCGACCAGCCTGCCTGCACCTCGCCGGCGAGCACCGCGGCGACCATCGCGCTGCCGCCCTTGTAGGGAACATGCAGCATGTCGATGCCCGCGCGCGAGGCGAAGACCGCCATCGTCAGATGGTGGATCGAGCCGAGGCCCGCCGAGCCGTAGCTGAGCGATCCCGGCTTCGCTTTTGCGAGCGCGACGAACTCGGCGAGCGAATTTGCCGGCAGCGACGCAGGCGCGACCAGGATCGTCGGCAGCGCGGCGAGGGCAGTGATGAAGGCGAAATCGCGCAACGGGCTGTAGCCGAGCTTCGGCTGCAGCACCGGATTGATCGCGAGGTTGCCGGAGTCGCCCATGAGGAGCACGTGCCCGTCGGGCGCCGCGTGCGCGAGCAGCTCGGCCGCGACCACGCCGCCCGCGCCGGGAACGTTCTCCACGACGAACGGCCGCCCGAAAACCTCGGAAAGCCGCACGGCCAGCATGCGGCCGAGGACGTCGGGATTGCCGCCGGGCGCCGCAGGCGCGATGAGGCGCACGTTCCTCGCCGGATATTCCTGCGCGTGCACGAGCCCGGCGGCGAGGCAGAGCAAAACAGCAGTAAGGAGGCGCATCGTCATCCTCTCTTGTCCACGAAGCGCGGCGCCTTCACGTTCGCCTCGAACTCGCGGGCGATGGTGCCGCGCGGAAGCAGCGTCAGTTCCGGCGTGAGCTGGAACGTTCGCCGAATCATGTCCGCGATCGGCCCGGTCCCGCCAGTCCTCGTTTCGACGTGGAGGTGCAGCACGTCGTTGCCGCCAGCGTTGTAGACCTCGGCGCGAAAGTCGACCACCGCCGGGTCGCCGAACATCGCGTCCTCGAGCTCGGCGTGGTTGATGTTGACGCCGCGCACCTTGAAGAAGCCGACCGTGCGGCGTGCATGGCGCATGATCGGGAACACCGACCACGGATGCACGCCGCCCGGCGAGGGCGAGAGCGATACGAGGTCGCCCGAGCTCCAGCGAAGGAACGGCGTCATCGTGTTCGACCAGAGCGCCGTGACGACGAGCGAGCCCACCTCGCCCGGCACTACCGGCTCGCCCTTGTCGTCCAGCACCTCGAGATGCCAGAGATCGGTGAAGGCATGCATGCCGTTGTGATCCAATCCCTCGCCGGAGACGATGGCTGCCTCGGTCATGCCGAAATGGTCGAACACTTGCGCGCCCCAGGCGCGCTCGAGCTTGCCGCGCTTCACGGGCGAGAGCGGCTCCGCGGCGACGAGGAGTTTCTTCACCGTGGAGCGGGCGAGGTCGACGCCCTTCACCTCGGCGAGATTCGCGAGGTGCAAGCCGTAGCTCGCCATGCCGATCCAGATCGTCGGTTTGAGCTGCTCGATCAGCTCGAGCTGCGCTTCCGAGGCGGTGTTGCTGCCGGCGCCGCACCACACGGTGCCGATGCCGAGGTTGATCGCGGCGCGCGCGTACAGGTGCGCCACCGGGTGCACGCCGAGCGGAAAGGAGACGTGCGCGCAGTCCTCCGCCGTCGCGCCGACGAGCGCCCAGGCGCGCTCGAACGCCATGATGTTGTACTGCATGTCCTCGCCCGAGCGCGGATAGAAGAGCGGGCGGCCCGTCGCGCCGCCCGAGCGCCAGTACTCGACGACCTTGGTGCGCGGTGCGATGCAGAACTCCTCGTGGAACCACTCGGCCGGGATCTCGCGCAGCGCCTCCTTGGTCAGCACCGGGATGCGTCGCCAGACGTCCGGCTCGTGCACGCGATCGAGCTCGAGCGGCGGCAAGCGCCGCTTCCAGAACGGCGACTGCAGCGCGCGCTCCACCGCGAGGCGCTTGCGCTCGCGGTGGATGCGCTCGATGTCGGCTTCTGAGGTCGGCCAGCGGAAATTCATTTTTCCGGAGGCCATCGTACTTTATCGAGATCGTCTCAGCGACAGGACTCCGTGATGAAGCTGCTGATCTCCTTGGGGGACGCAAAGACAACCGAAACGCGATCGCCTTGCATGCCCGAACCGACGACGACGGGCTTGCCGGATGGAGGTCCAAGCTTGCTCGAGTCCGTCTTCAGCCGCAGGTTGAACTCCCAGACCTTGTGCGTCTTGCCATCGGCGGTTTCGACCGTATAGGTGTCAGCGCAGTGGCTGAGCGCCTTCACCTGCGCCTCGGGCGGTGCTTTTCGCAGATCCGCTTTGCCGCCGCCCCTTCCCATCATGGCTTGCTGGCCGCGCGCCATCGGAGGCGCGGCGTTTTCCGCCGCGGCTTTGAGATACGCGATGACGTCTTGGCGCGCGCGCGGATCTTTGATTCCGGCAAAGGTCATGCTCGTGCCGGGAACGAAGCGTTCCGGATCCGCGAGCCACTTGTCGAGCGTGGCATCGTTCCAAGTGATGTTCGCGTTCTTTAGGGCGTCGGAGTAGCGCGCGAAGCCTTCCACCGTGGCGGCTTTGTGGCCCCAGACGTGCGCGAGGCTCGGACCGGTCATGTGCTCGCCGGACGCGGTGGAATGACAAGCCATGCACTGGCGGAAAACCTGCGCGCCGCGCTTGGCATCACCCGCGGCAAGCGCGCCCGGCGCTGCGATCAGCCACAGGACAATGGCTGCGGCGCGCTTGGCCACGACGCGAGCACCTGGTGGCATGGTCATGAACTCTCCCGGGATAGCTGGATGCGAACCATGGTCTTCATCTCATCATGCCGCCCATGCCCCAGTTCATGAAGAACATGCCACCGAGGCCGAGTAGTGCGAGTACGCCAATCGCGGCGAGCACGACGAGCGCGAAATCCACGCCGCCGCCGTCGATGCTTTTCGGGCTCAACATGCGCACCAGCGCGACCGCCGCCGCGATAAGCAGGACGCCGACCAGCGCCGAGAAGAGCCAGCCGACCAGCGTCATTCCATTCGCCATTGACGCCATGTTCTTCATCATTTCATTTCCCTCCGCCAAGCGCCGTCGTGAGAAGCGCCACGGGCGCTGGCCAATATCGAGCGCCGCCTCCGTGGCGGCACGTCGAAGCTATTTGGCGCGGCTAGGCCGCGGGATCGGCGAGAGAGACTTTCGGCGGCGCCGTTTCAGGTGCTCGCCGCAAACCTGAGTCGAGCACCGAATCGCGCGTCAGAGGGCGTATAGACGCAATGGCGAAGTGCGGACGGAACGCGTTGGACACGACACAGGCGGCTGCGGCGCAATGAAGAGCGCAACCGTTCGCCATCATGCCGGTAGAACTGCAGTCCGCTGCGCTGGCCGCGGCATGCTGCATGCACGTGTGATCGCCGTGCATGACCGCCTCGATTGCCTCGTCGGTCACGGACAGGCCAGCCACCCACAGGCAAAGGAGCACGGCGAGGAGACGTCGACGCAGCATTGCTTTGGTTTGTCTGGGACCCCTGCCCATCCCTGAAGTTCAGCTAAAGGACTTTCTCCAGGAGCAGCAGCAGCCCGCCGAGGATGGCCGCATTGCCGAGGAGCGTCAGGCGCGAGAAGTTGCGCTGCAAGGGATCGTGCTTCTGCCAGAAGCGATGGAAGATCGCGGTCGCGGCGACGGTGAAGACGATGAGGCAGCCGACGCCGATGGCGGGATGCCAGCCGGACTCGATCAGCGCGCAGCCGGCGAACTGGAGCGCGATGCCGATCCAGAACACCGCCGCCGGGTAGGGCGTGCCGAAGGCGCGCATGCGCTGGATGTGGTCGGCGACGCGCGCCTTGGTGAGGTTCGAGGCACCGGTGACGAAGAAGAAAAGCACGATGAGCTGCTCGCCGACGATGTCGAGGCTGCTCATCGTCACACGCCCAGGTAGCGGCGCCAGAGGCCGCGGTCGGCGTCGAGCTGGGCGGAGCTGCCCTGCCAGGCGACGCGCCCGCGCTCGATGATCGTGTGCCGGTCGGCAAGCCGCACCAAGCGCTCGATGTACTTGTCGATGACGAGGATCGTCTGTCCGGCTTCCCGCAGGCTTGCGAGGCACCGCCAGATCTCCTCGCGCACGAGGGGGGCGAGGCCTTCGGTCGCTTCGTCCAGTATCAGCAGATGGGGATTCGTGACGAGCGCGCGCCCGATGGCCAGCATCTGCTGCTCGCCCCCGGAAAGCTGGTTGCCCATGTGGTCGGCGCGCTCCGCGAGCCGGGGGAAGAATTCCAGCACCTTCGCCGCAGTCCAGGGATCGGCGCGCCCTGCTCGGTTCTCGGCGAAGGCGACAAGGTGCTCGCGCACCGACAAGTTGGAAAAGATCTGGCGCCCTTCAGGCACGAGCGCGATGCCCAGGCGCGCGATGCGGTCCGGCGCATCGCGCTCGATGCGCCGGCCGCGAAAGCTGATCGCGCCTTTCTGCGCGCGCGTGAGGCCCATGATGGAGCGCACTGTGGTCGTCTTGCCCATGCCGTTGCGGCCAAGGAGCGTCACCATCTCGCCCGCCTGCACGCCGAGGTCGATGCCGAAGAGCACCTGGCTCGCGCCATAGGCGGTCTCGAGCTTCTCGACTTCAAGCAGCAAGCTCTTCTCCGAGATAGGCGCGGCGCACCGCCGGGTCCGCGCGGATCGCCTGCGGCGCTCCCGTGGCGATCAGGCGGCCATCGACGAGTACCGAGATGCGCGTGGCAAGACGGAAGACGGCATCCATGTCGTGCTCGACGAGGAGCACGCTGACACGGCTGCGGATGCGCTCGATGAGCGCGATCATCGCCTGCGATTCCTGCGGGCCCATGCCGGCCATCGGCTCATCGAGCAGCACGAGCTGCGGATGCGTGGCGAGCGCAAGCCCGACTTCCAGCGCCCGCTGCTCGCCGTGCGCGAGGGTTGCCGCGACCGTCTTCTCCCGGCCGGAAAGCCCGATCTCGGCTGCGATGGCGCGCGCTTCATCGAAGAGCGCGTGCTCCTCGGTCACCGGGCGCCAGAAGCGGAAGCTCGAGCCGCTCCTCGCCTGCACGGCGAGCGCGAGATTCTCGAGCACGCTGTAGCGGCGGAAGATGCTCGTGATCTGGTAGCTGCGCGCGAGGCCGGCGGCGACCCGGGCGTGCGCCTTGAGACGCGTGATGTCGGCGCCGTTGAAGAGGATGCGGCCGCTGTCGGTCGGCAGCACGCCCGAGATCTGCCCGACGAGCGTCGTCTTGCCGGCGCCGTTCGGACCGATGAGCGCGTGCACTTCGCCGCGCACCACGTCGAGCGTGACGTCGTCGGTGGCGACGACGCCGCCGAAGCGCTTGGACACGGCGCGCAGCTCAAGCATGGCCTCATTTCCCCTTTTTGTTCAGCGCCAGGCCGGCAATCCCCTCGGGCGCGAGCATCACGATGGCGAGGAGCACGATGCCGATCGCAAGGCCGGCATGGTCCTGGTAGTTGGGCGCGAGGGAGGCGAGCCAGCCGATCCGGTAGTCGGTGATGAGGTGCTCGAGTCCCAGCAGGATCGCCGCGCCGATGACGCCGCCCCACAGCCTGCCCACGCCGCCGAGGATCACCATGATCATGAGGGTGCCCGATTGGATCCAGTGCAGCAGGCTCGGGCTCACGTAGCTCGACTGGTTGGCGATGAGCGCGCCGGCGAGCCCGCCGACGGCACCGGCGATGACGAAGCAGAGCAGCTTGTATCTGTATACGGGGAAGCCGATCGCTTCCGCCCGTGCCTCGTTCTCGCGGATGGCGGCGATGACTCGCCCGAAGCGCGAATGCGCAAGGCGATGCATTCCATAGAGCACCGCGGCAAGAATGGCGAGCACCACGTAGTACCAGACGAGATCGTTGCCGAGCGTGCCGATGCCGATGGTCGAGCGCCCGGGCAGCGAGAGCCCGTCGTCGCCGCCGTAGGTCTTCAGCGAGACGAAGATGTAGTACATCATCTGCGCGAAGGCGAGCGTGATCATGATGAAGTACACGCCGCGCGTGCGCAGCGACATCGCGCCGATGAGGAGCGCGGCGAGCGCGGCCACCGCGACTGCGACCGGCCACGCGATCCACGCGCTGCGCACGCCTTCGACCGCCAGGATGCCGACGACGAATGCGCCGGCGCCGAAGAAGGCGGCATGGCCGAAGCTCACCATGCCGCCGTAACCGAGGACGAGGTTGAGGCTCGTGGCCGCGATTGCGTAGATCAGAATCCGGCTCGCCAAGCTCACGTAGAACAGGTTGTCCATCGCCTGCATGGCGAGCGGGAAGAGCGCTAAAAGCACAAAGACAGCGATGGCGCGCATCAGCCGCGCGCCGGGAAGAGGCCCTGCGGCCGGAAGTACAGGACGACGGCCATCAGCAGGTAGATGAGGATCGAGGCGACCGCGGGTCCCGCCGCGCTCGCGAACTGCGGTGGCAGGAACAGGCTGAAGAAAAGCGGCAGGAAGGCGCGGCCGCTCGTGTCGACGATGCCGACGAGCAAGGCGCCGACGAAGGCGCCGCGGATCGACCCGATGCCGCCGATCACGATCACGACGAAGGCGAGGATCAGGATGTTCTCGCCCATGCCGACCTGCACGGCGAGGATCGGCCCGAGCATCGCTCCTGCCAGTGCACAGAGCGCGGCGCCGAGCGCGAAGACGACGGTGAAGAGGCGGCGGATGTTCACCCCCATCGCGATCGCCATCTCGCGGTTCGAGGCGCCGGCGCGCACCAGCATCCCGACTTTGGTTTTGGTGACCAATAGATACAAGAGAAGGGCAACGACTGCGCCGACGGCAATGATCGCAAGCCGGTAGGACGCGTACTGCATGCCGCCGGGCAGCGTCACCGGCCCGCTCAGCTCGGCGGGCGTATTGAGCAGCACCGGCTGCGAGCCCCACGCGATGCGCACCACTTCATTGGCGATGAGGATGATCGCGAACGTAGCGAGCACCTGCGTCAGGTGATCGCGCCCGTAGAGGCGGCGCAGGAGCGACATCTCGAGCAGTGCGCCGACGATCCCCGTGGCGATGAGCGCGAGGGGCAGCCCGAGCCAGAAGGAGCCGGTCGCCTGCGCGAAGCTCGCCATGAAGTACGCGCCGATCATGTAGAGCGAGCCGTGCGCGAGATTGATCATGTCCATGATGCCGAACACGAGCGTGAGTCCCGCCGCAAGCAGAAACAGCATCAGCCCGAACTGCAGGCCGTTCAGCGACTGCTCGAGGACGAGGCTCGCCGGCATCGCAGAAAAATGGTGACAGTCACCATTTTTCCCCGATCAAGGGGCTACTTCATGCCGCAGTCTTTGGCCCAAAAGTCTTTGTGATCGCGCAGGATCGTGCCGATCTTCTTGTTGACGATGCGGCCTTCGCGGTCCTTGACGAGCGCGCGCACGTAGTAGTCCTGGATCGGCGTGCCGTTGGCCGCTTCCTTGAAGCTGCCGCGCGGTGTCTTGGCGCGCTCGGGTGCCTTCATGAGCGCCGCGTGGAACGCCTTCTCGTCCTCGACCTTGCCCTTCGCGTCGCGCACCGCCTGGTCGATGATCAGCGCGGCGGTGTAGCCCTGCTCGGCAAAGAGCGACGGGATGCGCTTGTATTCCTTCTCGAACTCGGCGACGAACTTGCGGTTCGCGTCGTTATCGAGGTCGTACGCCCAGTGCGAGGTGTCGAAGAGGCCGAGCATCGGATCGCCGACCGCGCGCACCACGTCCTGGTCGGAGACGAAGCCCGGCAGGATGAGCTGGATGTCCTTCGAGAGCCCGGCACCGACGAACTGCTTGATGAAGTTGATTCCCATGCCGCCGGGCAGGAAGGCATAGAGGGAATCGGGATGCGCGGCGCGGATCTGCGCGAGCTCTGCGGAGTAGTCGAGCTGGTTCAGCTTCGAATAGACCTCCGCAACCACGTTGCCCTTGTACATGCGCTTGAAGCCGGTGAGCGCGTCCTTGCCCGCCGGATAGTTCGGCGCGATGAGATAGGCGTTCTTGTAGCCCTTCGAGTTCGCGAACTCGCCCGCCGCCTCGTGATGCGCCTCGTTCGGCCAGGACGCGGAGAAGAAGTACGGGCTGCAGCCCTTGCCGGTGATCGACGTCGGCGTCGCGTTCGGCGCGATGTAAAAGACTTTCGCCTGCTCGATCGTCGGCCACACGGCGAGCATCACGTTCGAGAACACGACGCCCGTCATCAGGTTCGCGCGATCGCGCTTGAGCAGTCGCTCGGCGAGCTGGCGCCCGGTGTCGGGATTGAGCGTGTCGTCGGCGAAGATCACTTCAGTCGGCAGATTGCCGAGCTTGCCGCCGGAGAGCTTCACCGCGAGATTGAAGCCGTCGCGGATCTCGATGCCGATGCCACCCGCGGGGCCCGAGAGCGTGGAGATGAATCCGATTTTCAGCTCGTTCGCCGCATGGGCCGCGAACGACGCGCTGAACGCGACCGCCGTGGCGGCGACGAGCGTCGCCAGTTTGCCTTTCATGCATCCCTCCTCGTGTGCGCGGGGATTCTAACCATTTTGTGGTTCAATGCCTTATGCCTTTCCGGGCACGCATTGCCGACGCAAAACCGCTTGGCCGCGATGCCGATTCGGCGGCGGTGAAGCGCCGCGCGCTCGAGCTTGGCGCCGATCTCGCGGGCATCGCTTCGGCCGCGACGCTGAACGCGTTTCCGCCCGATCCGCGCTGGCCACAGACGCCGGAGCGCATCCTGCCCTCGATCAAGAGCGTCATCGTGCTCGTGCAGCGCATTCCGGCCGGCGCGTTCCGCGCGGTGTCGAACGTGCCGGTGCAGTACATGGACATGCTCGTGCTGCGCAAGATGGACAAGGTCGCGTATCGCCTCGCCGAGGAGCTCGAGCGCGCCGGCCATCCGACCTTCGTCACCGCAGCGCAGGAAACCGACTGGAGCCTTAAGCGCGCCTCCTATGGACGGCTGTCGACGCGCCATCTCGGCGTCGAAGCGGGGCTCGGCACGCTCGGACTGGAAGTGAACATATTGACGCCGGAGTTCGGGCCGCGCGTTTACCTCACGGGAATACTGAGCGAGCTCGAGCTCGAGCCCGACCAGCGCATCACCGAGCAGGTCTGCATCGGCGAGTCGTGCAGCCGCTGCCTGCACGCCTGTCCGCCGAACGCGGTCCTGCACTGGGGCATCGACAAGCGCGGCTGCGCGACCGAGGCGCAGGAGTTCGGCTTCATGACCATGCTGCAGTTCATGGAGCGCGTCATCGATGCACCGGCCGAGAAGCGCTCCGACATGCTGAAGACGCGCGACCTCTTCGGCTTCTGGCAAGGACTGCTGCGCGTCGTGGGCTCCTTCGGCGACTGCCCGCGCTGCCTTGCCGTTTGCCCCGTCGGCAACGACTACCACGCCCATCTCGCCGAAGTGCAGAAGGTGATTCCCGAGCGCACGCTGGAGAAAACCGCGATCCAGAAGAAATGGCAGCAGGCGCGCAAGAGCGGCGAAGCGGGCGGCGGACTATCCGAGTGGAATGCGCGGTGGGTGGGACCCGAGGGCTACAAAGGAATGGTGGCGAAGCAGCTGCAGGAGTTCAAGCGGCGCCAGAAGGAACAGCATGGAAATATTCCGGAAACCGCTGACCGCGGCGGAGATTAAGGGAAAAGCGCGCGAGCTCGGCGCCGACCTCGTCGGCATCGCCGATGGCGCGCGGGTCGACACCTCGCACATCACCGTGCTCGATGGCGGCCGCGTCATCGTCCTTGCAAAGCGCCTGAACGACGGCGTCGCGCGCATCCGGCGCTGGGACGACCGGCACAAGTACTACAACGATGAACTCGCGCTCACCCATCTGGAAGAGACGTCGCTCGAGCTCGTCTACTGGCTCGAGGACTGCGGCTATCCGGCGGTGATCGTGCCGCCGACGCATGTCGATCCGTCGCGCTATAACGATCGGCCGGGCGAGCACCTCGAGCCCATGCTTTCGCTCGCGCACGCGGCGGTGGAGGCGGGGCTCGGTACGCTCGGGCTCAATCTGCAGTTGCTCACGCCCCAGTACGGCCCGCGCGTGATACTCACCGCGGTGCTGTGCTCGGTGGATGTGGAGTGCGACGAACCAATGAAGGACGCGCTCTGCCTCGGCCCGAGCTGCGGGCGGTGCCTCAAGACATGTCCGGCGGACGCGGTGCACGAGTGGGAGCGCGACTGGCCGGCGTGCGATCGCTACCGCTCGCCGCACGGCTTCGCTCAGCTCTCCGAGCACCTCGAAAAAATCGTCGAAGCGGGCGACGCGGCCACCCGGAAACAATTGCTGCGCTCCGAGGCGAGCTTCAATCTCTGGCAGAGCATCCTGCGCGGCTCGGGCGTGATCACCGGCTGCCGGCGCTGCGCCGATGTCTGTCCGGTCGGCGCGGATTACCAGGCGATGCTCGCCGATGCGCACGCCGAGATTCCGGAGAACACGCCGGCGAAGGAAGCGCGGCTAGCGCAAATGGGCAGGGATTCGACCAGCTATGAAAAGCAGAGGCGCTACATCGGCATCCTCAAACAGATTTAAATGGTGACAGTCACCATTTATCCTTGTCGCTAAAACTGCCTAAATCGCGAGCGGAGATCCGGCGCATCCAGGCGGAGCGCAAGCGCTTCGCGGTCGAGCAGGCGCTGCGCGCGCCGTTCTGGCGGCCGCGGCTCGAGAAGGTCCGCCTCGAGCGGCTCGAGGATCCGGAGGAATGGCGCAAGATCCCGATCCTCGACAAGGACACGCTGCGCGCGCTGACCGACCAGCAGTTCTACAGCGAGTTCTGCCTCGCGCCGAGCGACGGCATCCAGGAGTACTGGCGCTCGGGCGGCGTCACCGGCCAGCCGCTCTTCTACCCGCGCAGCTTCCGCGACATGGAGTACGGCCTCGAAGCGTTCGCGCGCACGTATGACGCGGCCGGCGCCGAGCACGGCGATCGCGCTCATATCTCGTTTCCGCTCGGCATTCATCCGGTCGGGCAGGTCTTTGCGCGCTGCGCGGCATCGCGCGGCGTCACGGTGAACTGGGCCGGCTCGGGCACTTCGACCCCGTCCGCGCTGCAGCTCGAGCTGATCCAGCGACTGAAGCCGACGATCTGGCTCGGCATGTCGAGCTACGCATTGCATCTCGCGAACCTCGCCGAGGCGCGCGGCATGGATCTCAGCTCGGTGAGGCGCCTGATGACCTCGGCAGAGCCCGTGTCGCAGGCGAAGCGTGACAAGATCGAGCGCACCTGGGGCGCGCGGCTCACCGACACCTTCGGCATGACGGAGGCCGGAATGATGGGCGCCGAAGACCAGCCCGGCGCCGGCTTTCGCATCTGGACGGACATGTACTTCATCGAGGTGCTCGACCCGAAGACGCTCGAGCCCGTGAAGGAAGGCGAGATCGGCACATTGGTGGTCACTTCGCTCTGGAGCAACAACGTGACGCCGTTCCTGCGCTGGAGCTCCGGTGACCTCGTCACCTACAGCGAGGCGGACGACGGCGTCGGTCCGTTCTCCGTCTTCCCGCGCATCAAGCACGCGCACCGCACGACCGGTTTCTTCAAGGTGCGCGGCATCAACCTCGGCCACCAGGACCTCGAGGACTTCATCTTCCGCCACCACGAGGTCGGCGACTTCCGCGCCGAGGCGCTGAACGAGGGCGACAACGATTGCCTGCGCCTCTCGATCGAGGTGCGGCGCGGTGCGGATACTCAGGCCGTGAGCGCGACGATCGCCCGCGAGATGCGCGAGCGCTTCCAGCTCGTGCCGGAAGTCGTCGTGCTCGAAACCGGCACGCTCGCCAAGGAGTTCGAGGCGAACGTCAAGGCCGCACGCTTCGTCGACCGGCGCGGCTAGAGACTCGCGAAGTAATCGGCCATGCGCTTGCGCTCGGCGGCGTCCGGGAAGGGCCCGCGCCCGGCGGCGAGATTGTCGCGCATGTGCTCCGGCCTGCCGGTGCCGGGAATGGCGCACGTCACCGCAGGATGCGACACGATCCACTTCAGGAGGTATTGCGCCCAGCTCGCGATGCCGAGCTCCGCCGCCCACGATGGCAGCGGCTTGCCTTTCGCGCGGCGAAAGAGCGAGCCTTCGGCGAACGGCCGGTTGATGATCACCGACATCCTGCGCTCGGCGGCGAGCGGCAGCAGGCGCTTCTCCGCGTCACGCTCGGCGAGCGAGTAGTTGATCTGCACGAACTCGTAGGCGCCGGTCTTCATCCAGCGCTCGACCTCGTCATAGGCGGACGCGGTGTAGTGCGTGATGCCGATATGGCGGATGCGGCCCTGTTCTTGCCACGCTTGCATCGTCTTGGTCTGCGTCGCGACGTCGGACAGGTTGTGCACCTGCATGAGGTCCATGACCTTGACGCGCAGGCGCTGGAACGACGTCTCCATCTGCCGGATGCCTTCCTCGCGGCCGCGGGTCCACACCTTGGTGGCGATGAAGAGCTTGTCGCGCATGCCGAGGTCGGCAATGAGGTCGCCCGCCACCGACTCGGAGCTGCCGTACATCGGCGAGGAATCGACGACGTTGCCGTCGAGCAGCTCCAGCACCTCGCGCAGCGGCGCTCGCGCGGCGGAATCATTTCCGGCGTCGAATGTTTGCCACGTACCGAGACCGATCTTCGGAAGCTTCACGCGTTGCTGTGGGAAGACGCTCTGCGCATACAGACCGAGGCCCGCGGCGAGGATGCTTCTGCGGCGCGAGTCCATGAATCGATTTTAGCTGTGATAGCCTGAACCAAAGGAGATGTCGATGAGGCGACGTGCATTCCTGTTCGTGATCATGGCAGCACTCGCCGTGCCTGCGCTCGCACAAACGAAGGCGCTCAAGATCGGCGTCATCGGCTCGGGCAAGATCGGCTCGACCTTCGGCGGCCTGTGGGCGAAGGCCGGCCACGAGATCATGTTCTCGGATCGCGATGCCGAGCAGGCGAAGCGCGCGGCCGAAGCGGTGGGGGCGCGTGCCCGCAGCGGCACGGTGGAGGAGGCGGTGGCGTTCGGCGATGCCGTGCTGATCGCCGTGCCTTACGGCGCGTTGCCCGCGATTGCGCAGGAGGTCGGCGCAAAGCTCAAGGGCAAGGTGGTGATCGATCCGAACAATCCGGTGCCCTCGCGCGACGGCGAGCTCGGGGCGCGGGCGAAGGAGAAGGGCGCGGCGGTGTCCACGGCGGCGATCCTGCCGGGCGCGCGCCTCGTGCGCGCGTTCAATTCCTGGGGCTACCAGACGATGGCGCGCGAGGCGAACCGGCCGGCGCCGCGCATGGCGATTCCGGTGGCCTCCGACGATCCGCAGGCGCTGAAGATCGGCGTGCAGCTCGTGCGTGATGCGGGCTTCGATCCGGTGCCGGTGAGCTCGCTCGCCGCCTCCAAGGCCTATGACCTCGGCTCGTCGGTGTCGGGGAAGATTCTTACCGCCGACGAGATGCGCAAGGCGCTGTCCCTGCCTTGACGCGGGCGCAGCGCTGGCTGTCGCGGGTCGTCGCCGTGCGGCCCGAAGAGGTGCGCGCGCTACTCTGGTCGTTCGCCTACTTCTTCTGCCTGCTCGCGGCGTACTACATCCTGCGGCCGCTGCGCGACGAGATGGGCGTCGCGGGCGGCGTGAAGAACCTGCAGTGGCTCTTCAGCGCGACGTTCGTCACCATGCTCGCTGCCGTGCCCTGCTACGGGGCTTTGGTCGCGCGGCTGCCGCGGCGGCGCTTCATCCCGCTCGTCTACCACTTCTTCGTCGCCAACCTGGCGATCTTCTGGCTGCTGCTCACGCTCGGCGTGGAAAAACAGATGGTGGCGCGGATCTTCTTCGTCTGGATCAGCGTCTTCGTGCTCTTCGCGGTGTCGGTGTTCTGGTCGTTCATGGCGGACCTGTACAACTCGGAGCAGGGCAAGCGCCTCTACGGCTTCATTGCCGCGGGCGGCAGCGCCGGCGCGCTCGCCGGCCCGGCGATCACCATCGGCCTCGCGAAAGCGATCGGCGTGGTGAACCTCCTCGTTGTGGCGGCGGTGCTGCTCGAGCTCGCGGTGATGTGCGCGGCGCGGCTGGAACCGAAGCAGGAGGTCGTGCGCAAGGGCGAGCAATCACTCGGCGGCGGCGCGCTCGACGGTCTCATGATGGTCGTGCGCTCGCCGTACATCGCGGGCATCACGCTGTGGGTGGCGCTGCTCTCGGTGGCGGCGACCTTTCTCTACTTCGAGCAGGCCGCGATCGTCGCCGCGGCCTCCGACGATCCCGCGGTGCGCACGCGCATCTTCGCGACGGTGGACCTCTCGGTCGGCGTGCTCACGCTCGCCGTGCAGTTTCTCGCCACCGGCAAGCTCATCGAGCGCTTCGGCGTCGGGCCGGCGCTCGCGCTCGTGCCGCTCGTGTTCGTCGCCGGATTCGCGGTGCTCGCCGCGGCGCCGGTCCTCGCGGTGGTGATCGCGTTCCAGGCGCTGCAGCGCACCGCGAATTTTGCGATATCCAATCCCGCGCGCGAAGTGCTCTTCACGGTGCTCGCGCGCGACGAGAAGTACAAGGCGAAGAACGTGATCGACATCGTCGCCGTGCGCGGCGCGGACGCCGCGGGCGGCTGGCTCGTCACCGGGCTGCGCATGCTCGGCATGGAGGCAAGAGCGCTTGCCGTGAGCGCCATTGCGCTCGCCGCCATTGGCTTTGTGCTGTCGGTCGCGCTCGGACGGGCGCAGGGCCGCCGGGCGGTGGCGCTCGCTAGGCTATAGTAGACGCCGGGGCAACCAGGGAGAGGGCGCCATGGGAATGTGGATCTTGATCGCCGTCGTCGTCGGCTCGGTGCTGTGGGCGATCGGCATGTACAACAGCCTGGTCGGCCTGCGCAATCGCTACAGGAATCTCTTCTCGCAGATCGACGTGCAGCTCAAGCGTCGCTACGAGCTCATTCCGAACCTGGTCGAGTCCGCGAAGGGCTACATGCAGCACGAGCGCGGCACGCTGGAAGCGGTCGTGAATGCGCGCGCGAGCGCCGTGAACGCCGCGCAGCTCGCCGCGGCGAAGCCGGGCGATGCGGCGGCGATGCAGGGACTCGCGCAGGCCGAGAGCACGCTCGGCGGCGCGCTCGGGCGCTTCGTCGCCCTCTTCGAGCAGTACCCGGACCTCAAGGCCAACCAGAACGTGCTCGGCCTGCAGAAGGAGCTCTCGGGCACCGAGAACACGATCGCTGCGGCGCGCGAGGCGTACAACGATTCGGTCATGGAGTACAACACGCGCCGCGAGTCGCTGCCGGAGAGCCTGTTCGCCGGACTGCTCGGCTTCGAGGCCGCGGAGCTCCTGCACGCCACGCAGTCAGTGGAAGAGCGCCACGCGCCGAAGGTGTCTTTCGGCTAAAAATAGGGACTGTCGCTATTTTTTCTGTTTGGTCTTCTCCATGCGCTCGCGGATCGCCGCGCGCGTCTGCTCCACCGCATCCGCGAACGGACCGCCGAGCGCCGCCGCGCGCTCGATGAAGGGCAGCGCGTCGGCGTCGCGTCCCTCGTCGGAGAGCGTCTGCGCGAGGTTGTTGAGCACGATGACCGACTTCGGATCGAGGCGCTCCGCGCGGCGCAATGACGCCTCGGCCGCGCGCAGCTCGCCGAGCGCGTGCTGCGTGTTGGCGAGGCCGACGTAGGCGTTCACGTTCTCCGGCCAGCGCTTTAGGAACGTCTGGTACGCGGTGCGCGCGGCGCTCGGCTCACCGGCGCGCTCGAGCGCCGTCACTGCCGAGAGCCAGCGCGATTCATCGGCGGTGGCGGGGATGCGGTCGGGCGGCAGCGCCACCATCGCCCAGTAGCCGCCCCGCATCCAGGTGAACTCGTGGATCGCGAACGGCATCACCTGCCGCTTGTTCTTCCCCGAGCGCAGATAAAGCTTCCCCCAGTGGTAGTCGTAACCGACGACGACCGCGTAGTGCCATCCTTCGCGGAAACCGAGGTTCTGCAGCACGACGACCGGATTGCCCGCGGCGACCTCCTGCAGCAGATCCGCGAAGCGCGGTGCGAGCTGGTAGGACACGATGCCGTGGCGGCGCGGCGCCGCGAGCATCTCGATCTGCAGGCTGCCTTTGCGCTCGGGCAGGTAGACCTCCGGCACCAGCGCCTCCGGCGTCACCTTTATGCCGGAGTAATCGAGCACCGTGGCAAGCGCGGCCGGCCCGCATTGGTATTCGGTCTGCGCAAAGAACGGCACGTCCGTGAGCTCGACGCGCTCCTTGAGCGGGTCGGGGAGCGTGTCGTGCAGCGCGGCGCTCTGCGGCAGCAGGCTCGCGCAGCCGCAAAGCGCGGCCAAAATGAAAACGCCCGCTGCGTAGCGGGCGTTTCTCAGCCAGTGGTGCGCGAGGCGGCTCAGCGCTGCCAGAACCACCACACGGCGGCGGCGATGATGATGATGAGCAGAATCGCGGCCCCGGTGGAAGTGCCGCCGGCCGGCATGCTGTTGATCTGCCCGGCGAGCTGCTGGACTTCCTGGTCGGTCATGGCGGCGACGCGGTCCTTGGCCGTCGCCGGGTCGATGCCGAGCGTCTGCAGCTGGCCCGAGACATCGCCGCGGTTCAGGAAATTCATGACCGTGGTGCGATCGGTTTGCGCGCTCGAGGCGACGACCTGATCGGTGCCGATCATGCCTGCGGTCGCGATCTGATACGGCATCCAGACCATCATGCCGATCAATAGACGACAGATTGTTTTTGCCCAAGCGTTCATTAGGACTCCTAACGGATGAAGTGATGAGGGGAGAGGGATTGAGGTGAGGACACCCCGGCGGCGAGACTAGTCCGGGTCGCGCGCCGAAGTCAAGGCAAGCGCCTATGACAGAATCACTACAAGAGGTAGTGATTCGACGACTTGAGCACGCGATGCGCAGTCTTCCTGGCAATACGTTGACGATGGCATGAGCGCCGAGGCCGGCATCGCCGCGCTCGGGCTTGCCTCGCTCGTTTTCGTCGCGGCTGTGTGCCTCGCCGCCGGCTTCGCGCACGGCGCGCTCGGCTTCGGCTTCCCGATCGTCGCCACGCCGCTCGTCGCGCTCGTGATCGACATCAAGTCGGCAATCGCGCTGCTCGCGCCGATCACGCTCGTGCTGGTTGTCCTCTCGGTGCTGCGCGGCGGCGCGCTCGTCACGCTGATGCGCGCGTACTGGTACATGCCGCTCGCGGTCGCGCTCGGCGCGTGGATTGGGACGAAGCTGCTGATCGCCGCGCCGCCCGAGCCGTTCCTGCTCGTGCTCGCCGGCGTGATCGTGCTCTATCTCAATCTCGATCGCCTGAACCGCGCGCCGAGCGCGCTCGTCGGGCGCGGCCGCGTGCCCTTCGGCATCGTCTTCGGCCTCGCCGCCGGCGCCTCCGAAGCGCTGGCGAACGTCGCGGGCCCGCTGCTTCTCATCTACTTCATGCTGCTCGGGCTCTCGCCGGCGTCGATCGTGCAGACGCTCAATCTCTGCTTCACTTTCGGCAAGAGCTCACAGGTGGCAACCTGGATCGCCTCCGGCGCGATGAGCAGTGCGACATGGGCCGCGGTCGCTCTCCTGGTCATCCCGTCCGTCGGCTCGCTCTATGTCGGCATGCGCGTGCGCGAGCACATCGACGCGGCGACCTACCGAAGGTGGCTCCGCGGCGCGCTCGCCATCATGGCGATCCTCCTCGTCGGCCAGTTCGCCGTAGCCGTCGGGCGCTGACGACGGCTCGCGTGCATCTGTTATCAAGGGCTTTGGCATGAACGTGAAATCGTCCGTCGCTGGTGCCCGACGAAACGGCGCGCCCTTAGGCCCTTTGGACTAGGAAAAGCGCCGGTCGGCACGCGCTTTGCAGTACGGAGGCGCGTGGAAACGGTAAAGACCGGCGTGGGCGCAATCGCGGTGATTCTGGTGCTCACCGGCATCGCGGGCACCATCTACAAGCTCGTCGCACCCGATGGCTGGATCATCGCCGCGTTCGGCCGCAGTCTTTCCGCCGGCTTGGTGGCCGTTTGCGCGTTTGCAGCGGTGGTGGCGTTCGCCTGGCTCTCGGGCGGCGCGGCCATGCGCCAGCGAAATCGTTACGCGGACCTCTTCGTCTATACGTTCGGCGCGGCCGGCTTCGCTTTCCTCTTGCACTTCTGGCTGAAGGGCAGCTTCTAGCGTCTCCCCACGGGCCCGCCCGCCTCCCCTATGAGGGCGGGCCCGTTTTTTTCGCCGCAGCGGCCGCGAGCAGTTCATAGGACCGCAGACGCGTCGCATAGCTGCCCGTGATCGTCAGCACCATTACTTCGTCCGCCTCGTAGCGCTCCGCCATCTCCTCGAGCGCCGCGCGGCAGCTCTCGGGGCTGCCGATGATCGCGCGAGCGCGCTGGCCCATCACGTAGCGGCGCTCCTCGACGCCATAGCCATGCCGCGCCGCCTCGTCGTCCGTCGGGATCGGCGAATCGATGTTGAGCGCCATGTGCAGGCGCCGCAGGTCGATCGGCGCCGCGAGACGCTCGGCCGCCTCGTCCGTCTCGGCGCAAATGAGGAACGTGCACACCATCGTGCGCGGCGCGCTTTCCCGTCCCGTCCGGAATTGCCGCCGGTAGGCGCGCGTCACTTCGTCGCCGCCGTGCGGATTGATGAAATGCGCGAACGAGAACGGCAGGCCGAGCTGCGCGGCGAGCGCCCCGCTGTAATCCGATGATCCGAGCAGCCAGACCTCCGGCGCCGTGCCGACTTCCGGCTGTACGCGCACGGGCTTGAACGGATGGTCGGCGGGTAGCGTGCCGTCGAGGTGGCCGACGAGCTGCCAGATTTGCTGCGGGAACTGCGACGCATCGGGAAAGCCGCCGCCCGCGACGGCCTGCGCCGTGCGCGCGTCACCGCCCGGCGCGCGCCCGATGCCGAGATCGACTCGCCCCGGATAAAGCGCTTCCAGCATGCGGAAGCTCTCCGCCACGCGGAAGGCGCTGTAGTAGGGCAGCAGCACGCCGCCGGTGCCGATGCGCAGCCGCTTCGTTTCCGCCCCGAGCCGCGCGACGAGCACCTCGGGGCACGGATCGCCGAGCGCAGCGATCGCGTGGTGCTCGGCGAGCCAATAGCGGTAATAGCCGAGCTCGTCCGCGCGCCGCGCGAGCGCGATCGTCTCCTCGATCGCGCGCCGCGCGTCGTGGCCGCTGATGATCGGCGACTGGTCGAGAATGGAAAGCCGCATGGCCGCGCGACTTTAGCAGAGCGCTACTCGACCATCATGGCATCGGCACCGTACTGCGCTGGCCCTTTTCAAGGATGACGAACTCGAGAAACACCAACTTCTCGCTAGCGCTCGCATTGCGATGCGAATGGATCACCCCGGGACCGACATGCAACGTTTGGCCGGCTTTGAGCGTTACCGGCTCCTTGCCGTCCTCTTGCCACACGCCGGCGCCTTCGAGCACATAGAACACCACATGCGAGGTGTGATAGTGCTTCGGGTTATGACCCGCCGGAGCATAGGTTGTACGAAGAACGCGGAACTCCTTGGCCGGCATGCTCGGATCATCGAAGGCCTGCAACGTATCAGCGCTGATCCCAGCGCGTTGCGCATGGGCAGTCTGCACGGCCATTAACACGCAACCGGTCGCCAGCAACAGGGAAATCCGCGTCATTTGCTGCCCCCGCGTCGTGTCGAAAAACAGTTGATAACTGTTGCGTCAACGAGTTCCAGAATCGACGTTGCTGTGTACTGAGCTTGGCTGTCCGAAAACTTCGCTTGCCGCATTCCGAGGTGGGCAATGCAGCCTATGAGCAGAAACACCGCCCAGGCCAGATGCCGGCCGCGCGCAGCCGACGAGACCGGTCCTTGGGCCAGCAGGAAGAACAACGCCGCGGCGCACCACCATGCAATGCTCGTGAGATGCCACGCGAAGCGCAGGGTGCGGACTGTGAATTCGGAACCGCCGAAGAGCTTCGGCAGGTCGTCGCGACGAAACAGGCGAATAAGAATGTATTTCTCGCCCAAAAATGAATGTGCGATGCCCAGGACAACTGCAAGGAGCGCAGCTACGAGGTCGAGCATCCTCAAGGCTGACATGCGAAGTCGTCCCTACGTTTGCGGTCTGCTAGACCGCTACGCTTTCGCCTTACAGGCTCATGCTGGCGGACAGGGCTTCAGCTTGCGAGCCTTGCCGAGGAACGCGCTGATCTGCCCGGCTATCCCCTTGTTTTCCTCGACCTTGCCGTAGTTGGTGACGAAGTTCGCGAGCAGAGCGCGGCCCTCTTCCCGTTCCTGCGCGAGACGCCGACATTCACGCTCGGCTGCCTCACGCGCTTCCTGCTCGGCGAGCTGGCGGGCACGCGCTTCTGCCTCGGCCTTCTCCTGACGCTCGCGCTCTTCCTGGGCCTTGCGCGCGGCCTCGGCCTCCAGCCGGCGGCGCTCGGCGGCGAGCCGCTCTTCCTCGGCAGCCTGCTGCTGCCGGGCGGCCTCTTCGCGGGCAAGCTGCTCGGCGCGCTCACGCTCGAGGCGCTCGCGCGCAGCACGCTCCTCGGCTTCCCTGCGCGCCTTGGCTTGCCGCTCTTCCTCCGCGATCCTGGCGCGGCGCTCGGCCTCCGTGACCTCATGGCACTTCAGGTTGCCGCCGTCCATATCCATGGATCTGGTGCACTCCTGCTCGCTCACCTTGCGTGTCGGGTCCATCGGCGGGGCGTAGGGTCCATCCTGCGGTCTGCTAGCGCAGCCGGCAGCGAGCAAGAGAAGGAGGACGACGGTTATGTTTTTGTTCATGGCTCTCCCTTCATTCAAGTTGTGGGCGCGGCAGCGCCAGATTTCGCGATTCGACTTCGATGCGAAGGATACCCGCAGCGCGCCCCGGGCGCTGCGACACAATCCCCATGTCAGACGAGGATGGTCTGCGCGCGTTGACAGTACAGCGGACCTAAACCGCGATCGGCGCCTTGATGGCGGGATGCGGCTCGTAGGCCTCGAGGGTGAAGTCTTCGTACTGGAATTCCAGCAGCTCGCGGCGCGCCGGGTTCAAGCGCATGCGCGGAAAGGGACGCGGTGAGCGCGTGAGCTGTTCTCGCGTCTGCTCGAGGTGGTTGAGGTAGAGGTGCGCGTCGCCGAGCGTGAGGATGAATTCGCCGGGCTCGAGGTCGGTCACCTGCGCGACCATCAGCGTGAGGAGCGAATAGGACGCGATGTTGAACGGCACGCCGAGGAAGAGGTCGGCGCTCCTCTGGTACATCTGGCAGGAGAGCCGCCCTTCGGCGACGTAGAACTGGAAGAGCGCGTGGCAGGGCGGCAGCGCCATACGGTCGACGTCCGCGGGGTTCCAGGCGCTGACGATGTGGCGGCGTGAGTCGGGCCGGCTGCGGATGTTGTTCACCACCTGCGCGATCTGGTCGATCTCGCGGCCCGCGGGCGTGCGCCAGTGGCGCCACTGGTAGCCGTATACCGGACCGAGCTCGCCGTTCTCGTCGGCCCATTCGTCCCAGATGCTGACGCCGCGGTCCTGGAGCCATTTGACGTTCGTGTCGCCGCGCAGGAACCAGAGGAGCTCGTAGACGATGGACTTGAGATGCAGCTTCTTCGTCGTGAGGAGCGGAAAGCCGTTCTCAAGATCGAAGCGCAGCTGCCGGCCGAAGACCGACAGCGTCCCGGTGCCGGTGCGATCGGATTTGCGCGCGCCTTGCTCGAGCACCTGCGCGAGCAGATCGAGGTAGTGGCGCTCGCTCATACGGTCAAAGCGTGATGGTGGCGCAGAGCTCGGCTGCGCTCTGGAAGCGATCGTTCGGATCCTTGGCGAGCATGCGCTCGAGGAGCGGCTGGTGCATCGCGAGCGCCTCGGGGAGCCGCGGCACCGGCGCGGTGACGTGCATGCGCATCAGGTCGGCCGGGCCGGCGGAGTCGTAGATGCGCGTGCGCGTGAGCATCTCCCAGAGGATGGCGCCCAGGCTGTAGACATCGGAGCGCGCGTCGACCTGCCGGCCCAGGCACTGCTCCGGGCTCATGTAGCGCGGCGTGGCGAGGAGCCGCTGCTGGCCCGTCAGCGAGGAATCGATCGCCAGGTCCTTGGCGAGGCCGAAGTCGACGATCACCGGGCGGCCGTCGGCGCGAAAGAGGATGTTGGCGGGCTTCATGTCGCGATGGATGATGCCGCGCGAATGGATGGCATCGAGCGCGCGGCCGACCTGCGCGGTGATGCGCAGGGCCGTGCGCGGGTTGAGTCCCTCGTGGATGCGCGCGGCGAGCGTGCCGGAGGGCAGGTACTCCATCGCGATGTACGGATGCTGGCCGGCGAAGCCCTGGTCGTAGATGCGCGCCACGTGCTCGATCTCGAGCTTGGCGAGCAGCTTGTATTCGCGCACGAAGCGCTCGAGGAACACCTTGTCCTGGCGCACGCGCGAATCGAGCACCTTGAGCGCGACGCGCAGGCCGTCGAAGTCGCGCTCCGCGAGATAAACCTGCGCCTGACCGCCCTCGCCGATGCGCGCGATGGTCGTGAAGCCGGGAACCAGTGGCTCGTTCACCGGCGATAGTGTGCCACGGCGCTCGCCTAGAGAACCTTGGCGAGAAAGGCGGAGATGTCGGCGATTTCCGGCGCGCACACCGCGTGCGGCATCGGATAGTCGTGCCATTCGACGGTGTAGCCGAGCTTCTGCAGGTGCTCGCGCGAAGCCTGCGCCCGCGGCATGGGAATCAAGTCGTCGTGGCGGCCGTGCGCCATGAAGATCGGCACCTCGGCGTTCGCGCTCGAGCGCTCGGCGGCGAGCGTGCCGGCGAGCGGCAGGTAGGTGGAGAGCGCCATCACGCCGGCGAGCCGCTCCGGATAGCGCAGCGCGGCGAGGAGCGCAATGGCGCCACCCTGCGAGAACCCGGCCAGCACGATGCGCTTCGCGGGCAGCGCCTGCGCGCGAATGAGGTCTTCCATGAGCTTCTGGGAGGCGCGCAATCCCGCCTCGTCCTCCGGCCCGCCGCCGAGCTGCAGGATGTCGTACCACGCCCGCATGCGCATGCCCTGGTTGATGGTCACGGCCCGCACGGGCGCGTGCGGGAAGACGAAGCGCACCGGAGTCTTCAGCGCGAGTTCCGGCACGATGGGCTCGAAGTCATGGCCATCGGCGCCGAGGCCGTGCAGCCAGATGACGGCCGCTTGGGGCCGGGGCCCCGTTTCGATCTGGATGGCGTCCATGTCCGAAGTGTCGCTTACAGCACCCGGCTGAACCACGCGAGCGAGAGGCCGGCGCCTGCGACGAGGAGAAGCGCGGCGGCGGCGGCGAAAAGGGCCGTCAACTCCGTCTGCTCGCGGTTCAGGACGAACTTGGCGGCGAGCGCATCGTAGATTTTCTTCAGCTCGGCGCCGCTCGCCGCGTGGAAGTACTCGGCGCTGGTGAGCTCGGCGATCGCCTTCAGCGTTTCCTCGTCGTACATCATGTAGATCGAGTAGCCCTCGAACGACACCGGGCCGCCCTGCGCGTTGCCGAAGCCCACCGTGTACACGCGCACGCCGCGCTCCGCCGCCATGCGCGCCGCCTGCAGCGGATCCGGCCCGATCGTGCGGCGCCCGTCGGTGAGCAGGATGATGGCGGCGTTCGGGTTGGAGCCCGGCCGCACCGGCCGGAGGCTTTTCGCCGCGCGGCCGCCCGGCCCGAGCGACTCGACATCGATGCCCTCCTTCGGGAAGAGGGTCGCGAGGGCGACGACGATGCCGCTGCCGATCGCGGTATGGCGATCGAGCTGCAGGCGATCGATCGCGGCGATGAGCTCGTCGCGGTCGTGGGTCGGCTGCTGCACCAGCGCCGCCGTGCCCGCGAAGGAGACGATGCCGAGCTTCACGTCGCCCGGCTGCTCGCGGATGAAGTCGCGCGCCGCCGCCTGCGCCGCGGCGAGGCGGTTGGGCTCCACGTCGCTCGCGCGCATGCTGAGCGACACGTCGATGGCGAGGACGATGGTGCGGCTCTGCGAGGGCAGGGTGATCATCGCGGTCGGCCGCGCGGTCGCCAGGATCGCGGCGACGAGCGCGAGCAGGAAGAGAGCGGCCGGTATATGCGCTCGCCAACGAGTGGCATCGCTCGCCGCAAGGCCGAGGGGCGCGCGCTGCAAGCGCCGCCAGTAAGCGGCCGCGACGAGCGGCACCGCGATGAGCAGGAGAAGCGCCTGCGGCCACAGAAATTTCATGTCAGCGCTTGCGGATCGCGGACTTCGGTCGGAAGGCCTTCACTACCGCCTCATGCGTGTCGACGTAGGGGCCGCCGATGAGGTCGATGCAGTAGGGCACGGCCGCAAAGATGCCGGGCACTTCCGGCAGGCCCTGGAGCGTCTCGCGGATCGACTTCGGCTGTCCGGGCAGATTGATGATCAGCGCTCCTTTGCGGATGACGGCCACCTGGCGCGAGAGGATCGCGGTCGGCACGAACTTGAGGCTGATCGCGCGCATCTGCTCGCCGAAGCCCGGCATCAGCTTGTCGGCTACCGCGAGCGTCGCCTCCGGCGTGACGTCGCGCGGCGCGGGGCCGGTGCCGCCGGTGGTGAGCACGAGATGACAGCCGCGCTCGTCGACCAGCTCCTTCAGCGTACGCTCGATCACCGGCTGCTCGTCCGCGATCAGCCGGGTCTCATCGCGCCATTTCGGCGCGGCGATCGCGGTGCCGAGCCATTCCTTGAGCGACGGGATGCCCTCGTCCTTGTACACGCCGGCCGAAGCGCGGTCGCTCACCGAGACGAGGCCGATGACGAGCTCTTCACTCATGCCTCATTTAACCTCGTAGACATCGAGTTCCACCGCCGCGGCGCGGCGCTCGCCGGTGGCGACGCAGAGGGTGCCGTTCAGCCAGCGATAGCGCTCGGCGCCGGTCTCGAAGCGCGGCGTCGTGCGCATGTAGTAGAGCGCCGGATCGACGTTCTCGCCCGCGGCGAGGCGGCGCATGACGTCCGCCGGTCCGTGCCGGTAGCCGAAGTTGCGCACGTAGATGAGCCCGCCGTCGCTCGTCTCGAGCGTATAGCGCGCATCGAGCTCGGCGACCCCGTCGGTGCGAATGACCTGCCAGTCGGCGCCGCCGGGAAGCACGCGGCCCGCGAGCCGCTCGCCGCGGAAGCTGCCGCCCGTGATCGCAATGATGCGGCGCCGGCCCTGCGGCGTCTCGCCGAGCTCCTGCGCAGCGGCGAGCGCAATCTCAGCGCGAAGCAGCGGTTCGAGTCTCAAGCGCTTTCAGGATGCGAAAAAGCTCGCGATAGGCGCGCGGCGGCCGGCCTTCCTTCTGCTCGCGCCGCGCATTGCGGATGAGCGCGCGCAGTTCCTGCAGATCGGCGGCGGCGTGGCTCGTCGCGTAGTCGGTGAGCGCGGCGTCGTCGGCGAGGAGCTGCTCGCGCAGCCGCTCGAGACGCCGGTGCTCGGCCGCGGCGGCGGCGGATTGGTTACCGAGCGCATCGATGGCGGCGCGGATCGGGGCCGCATCGACGTCGCGCATCAGGCGGCCGATATATTGCATCTGGCGGCGGCGCGCCTCGTGGCTCGTGATGCGCTTCGCCGCGAGCACCGCGTTGGCGAGGTCCTCGGGCAGCCTGAGCGCGGCGAGCTGCGCCTCGGGCAATTCGACGAGCTCGGCGCCGAGCGCCTGCAGCGCGTGCATCTCCCTCTTGCGCCGCGTCTTGCTTACGAGCTCGTCTTGCATTGCGACGGTTATCATAGCGCCCCCATGCCGAAGCGCCACGGTTTCACCTTCGACGCCGCCGAGCTGCGCGACATGGCGAGCCAGGTGCTCGCGCGCGCCAAGCGCGGCGGCGCGAGCGACTGTGATTGCGAGGTCTCGGAGGCGCACGGCCTCACGGTCACGGTGCGCAAGGGAAAGCCCGATACGATCGAGCACAACCGCGACCGCAGCGTCGGCGTCACCGTCTATCTCGGCGAGCGCCCGAAGGCGCGGCGCGGCCACGCGAGCACGTCGGATCTCTCGCGCGCGGCGCTCGAGCAGACGGTCGACGCGGCGATCGCGATTGCGCGCCATACCGCGGAGGACGATTGCGCGGGCCTGCCGGATCCCGATCTCCTCGCCAAGGACGCGCCCGAGCTCGACCTCTTCCATCCGTGGGCGCTCGAGACCGAGGAGGCGATCGCGCTCGCCAAGCGCTGCGAGGACGCCGCGTTCGCCGCCGCGCCGGTCATCCGCAACTCGGAAGGCGCCACCGTCTCGACGCAGCAATCGCAGTTCGTGCTCGCCAACAGCCTCGGGTTCATGAGCGGCTTTCCGAGCTCGCGCCATTATTTGTCGTGCGCGGTGATCGCGCAGGAGAAGGGGCTCATGCAGCGCGACGACTGGTACTCGAGCTCGCGCGTGCCGGCGAACATCGCCGACGCACGCACGCTCGGCCGCTACGCCGCGCAGCGCGCCGCGGCGCGCCTCGGTGCGCGCAAGATCGCCACCTGCCAGGCGCCGGTGCTCTTCGAGGCGCCGGCGGCGATCGGCCTCATCGGCCACTTCGTCTCCGCCGTGACCGGCGGCAATCTCTACCGCAAGACGAGCTTCCTCCTCGACAGCCTCGGCGCCGAGGTGTTCTCGCCCAGCCTGCGCATCGAGGAGCGCCCCTTCGAGCGGCAAGGCGCGGCGAGTGCACCGTTCGATGACGAAGGCGTCGCCGCGCGCGAGCGCACCGTCGTGCGCGACGGCGTGCTCGAGGGCTACTTCCTCGGCACCTACGCCGCGCGCAAGCTCGGCATGAAGAGCACCGGTAACGCGGGCGGGCATCACAACCTGGTCGTGCGATGGGGAAAGGAAAAAAAAGGCCCTGACTTTGCCGGCATGCTGCGCAAGATGGGGCGCGGTCTGCTCGTCACCGAGCTCCTCGGCCACGGCATCAACCTTGTGACCGGTGACTACTCGCGCGGCGCCGCCGGCTACTGGGTCGACGGCGGCGAGATCCAGTTTCCGGTCGAGGAGATCACCATCGCCGGCAACCTGCGCGACATGTTCAAGGGCATCGTCGCGATCGGCAGCGATGTCCTCGTGCGCTCCGGGCGCGCGAGCGGCTCGATCCTGATCGACAACATGACGATCGCGGGCGAATAGCCCGCTGCGCGGCTCCTGCCGCGGCTAAGTGAAGTCGAGCCGCGTCTCGATCGGCAGCCCGTAGATCGGGATGGGCGGGCGCTTGGGGATCTCGAGCGCGGGCAGCCCCTCCGCGCCGAGCTCCTTCACCACGTCGGCGCCGATCGCCTTCACCACATCGAGCGACATGATGATCTCGCCGTGCCGCGCGCGGTGTACCAGGCGCTCGCAGACGCTCACGCAGTCGCCGAACGCAACGAACTGCCGCGCGCCGATCGGCCCGCCCATGCCGAACACCGCTTCGCCCAGGTGCAGGGCGGAGGACACGGCGGCCGGCAGCCCGTACTGCGTCTTCCACTGGTCGGTGACGCCGCCGAACTCCCGGCGCACGTCCTGTGCCGCCTTGAGCGCGCGTCGGGCGAAATCCTTGCGCTCGGCCGCGGCGAAGGCGGC